>JABAOH010000534.1_pt1 | contig 191206 bp, 144 predicted proteins | sample 7062181 | NCBI WGS metagenome assembly JABAOH01 (sample SAMN14538630, study PRJNA623070) | marine sediment metagenome | biome: marine biome [ENVO:00000428]; feature: marine pelagic biome [ENVO:01000023]; material: deep marine sediment [ENVO:00002113]; isolation source: pool of 5 deep marine...
CGCATATGTGCCAAAAATTGTTTAAAATAGCTGAAAATACGGGTTTGTAGTATAAAAGACAAAATTAAGGAAAAGCCTAAAAACCAGAGTATACCCCTGGTACGCCCGGCGGGATTCGAACCTACGGCCTTCTGATTCGTAGTCAGAAGGATGTCTCGTTTTCTTCTGTTCTCAGCAACCAGCAGCTGTCTCTGATAATATCTTGATTCGGCTAAACTCTGACTCACCAAGTGCTCTAATCAACTTCATAATATTTTTTCTATAGCCACTGGGACTGGGTTCCATCAGCTGGTGAACTTCCAATTCTGCAATAATTGTTTTGAAGGTCAGCCAAACCGCCACGCTCCGCTCGCGATGACAGTGCTTCGATCGTGTGAAAAAGTTCATTTGTCTTTCAGCCGTAAATGACATATATATAAGGAAGGGAGCGCTGTGAAACCGATAACCGATGAACAGTTGATGGAACGGCTGAAGAATGGGGACAAATACTCCATCGACGAGCTGTACAGGAGGTATGGCAAAAAACTGTATGTCTTTTTATCGAGCGTGATGAAAGTTCCCAATCCTGAAGATCTGGTGCACGATATTTTTATCCGGGTGATCGAAAAAGCCAGGCAGTTCAATCCCAAGAAAGCATCGTTCCGCACCTGGCTCTTCAGAATCGCCCAAAATCAGGCGATCAATCTTTACCGGCGTCAAAAGATCGTGAGATTCTCTTCGATAGAGAGAAGAATCGGACAACAGGAAAACGGCAGCAGCCTGCATCTCAAAGACACCCTGGAAGATAAGAGTCGGCACACAGATGAGTCCTCCCTCATCCTTGCTGTCCGCGAATGTATCGGCGAACTGAAAAAGGAAGCCGAAAGGGAGGCGCTGGTGATGTATTACATTCTGGGTAAAAATTACCAGGAAATCAGCGAGGTGTTCCGGAAATCCATCAGCGCAGTGAGAAAATATGTGTTGGCGGCAGCAGAGAGGGTGCGGCTGTGTCTGGAACGCAAGGGAATCGATTCGTTTCAAGAATGAGAGACAAAAATCTATTCCTGAAACGTATGAAAGAATGGGAGTGAGTGACCCTATGGATGAAGACAAATTTAAAAAATTAATGGATAAATGGGCGTCCCATGAGATGGATGCAGCCCCAGAAATCCACCCTACAGCAGAGGTCTATCAGAGGCTTGAGGACAGACAAAAGAAGCCCAAATTTTCGGCAATCTCCTGGCCCGTTCGCTGGGCTGCTGCGGGGATAGCGGCTGCCATTATCCTTTTGTTTATCGTCCTTCAGCCCTCTGAGGAAATCGCCCCCCCAGTGGGATTGAGAAAAGGTATTGTCATTGAGAAAGGAGAGGGGATAGAGAGCGCTCAGGCTCTCAATGAGGTCGAGGCCCCCAGAGAAGAAGAAATCCCAGCACCGGCCAAAGCGCCTCGAATCGCCGCAAGAGATATGGCGAAAAGAGAAAAGAAAAGTCAGCTGGTCAGCGGAGAGTATATTTTTCAATATCAACGACCAGGAGCAGAGACGATAGAGGATGTGGACATCCGGACACCTCGAGACAAGATCCTCACTTTATCTTCGGAGAATAACTACCGGTTGGTTTTGAAGCCTTCGCGAAAGAGATATGTCTCTATCTATCAGACCGATAATAGAGGACGTCTCATCCGGTTCTTCCCCAATCCCGAATTTCAAGCTGTACAGAATCCTCTCCAGCCAGGAAAGACATACATCTTCCCTTCACCCCCCAATTGGTTCTATGTCCAGGAAGCCGAAGGCGAGGTGGCCATCTCTATCATCACTTCCGGCCAACCGCTTCCAAGGCTGGATGACCTGTACGCCCGGTACCAGGAGATAGAGAAAAAAGGGGGAAAAAAAGAAATTATTTCGCGGCTGACAGATGGATTCAAATCCATAGAACAAATGCCGGAAAAAGAAGCAGAGCTTCTTGTCTTCAGGTTCCAAACGCAGTAAAAGATTCTTATCTATTTGATTCTGGCGATAAGATCCTCGATTTTTCGCGCAACCGGGCTGGCCCCCCTGTCGTAGTTAGAGAGCACGGCTGCGATGTATCCTTCATCGAGGTAGATGGAGAGGTTTCCGTTAATTCCGTCAAAGCCCCCGCTGTGGCCGACCACCTTCCCATGAGGGCCTTGTGATACCGTAAATCCATACCCGTAATTTTCACCATAATGATCTGTCCACATTTTATCCAGAGATTTTTCTGAGACGAGTTTGCCTGACAGCAGGGCCAGAGCAAAACGATACAGATCTTCGACCGTAGAAAATCCGCCGCCGGCAGGACCTCCCTTGATGACGTGTTTGTAGAGGTTGTTCTGCCACCCGTACGGGCTGCTGCGGTCCGGGCTGTATCCGATGGCCAGATTCTCGACCGGGTAATCCATCTCGTAGCTGTCCGAATTTTTCATCCCCGCAGGCTCGTAGATGTTTTTGCGGATGTAGTCGAAATAGCTCTGCCCGGTCGCGCTTTCGATCACCACTCCCAGAAGAAGCATCCCGGTGTTGCTGTAACGGAAGCGCTCTCCGGGCTCGAAGGCTGGCTTTTCTCCTTGGACCAGGGGCTTGAAGTCCTCGACATTCCGGAACAGGGCCCGTGATCCTTTCATGTACGTCTCGTTGAAGTAACTGCCCAGTCCTGAAGTGTGGGTGAGCAGATGATGGATGGTGATCTTGGAAGTGATCTCCTCAGGAAGCCATNNATCGTCTAAGGAAAGAAGGCCTTTTTCCACGAGCTGCATGATAGATATAGCGGTAAACATCTTGTTCATCGATCCCAGGTTGAGTTTGGTCTCCAAGTTGTTAGGGACATGGAACCGTTTGCTTGCCTCCCCGCCCACAAAAGTCATCAGGACTTTGTCTCCCTTGGCGATAAGAAGTGTCCCCGAAAAAACGTCCGCCTCAGTCAAGCGCTCCATCACGGCCTTGATTTCTTGGAGAAATTGTGGCTCAGTGATGTCGGATTCCTCGACGTTGGAGGGAGTGCGGGCAGGTGCGAAGCTGGCCCCGCTGATAAAAAAGTCGTTTTTCTCGTCGAATCTGAGGACCAAAGCCATCCAATTGTCGAGAAGCCGGTCCTTAAGGATAACCACCGTATCTCCCTTGCGTTCAGGGACATAAGTGCGTATGCTGTGGAAGTCGATGCCGCCTGTCTCCCGGAAGAAGCCCAGGAACACGTCGATGTGCTGATCCATAGGCGCGAAATCGCGAAATTTTTCCGTGAAATGTTCCTGCACGAACTGGCGCACGCGATCGGGATCGTTGGCATTCACGGTGTCGATGAGAGCCTGAATTCGTTCCCCTTTTTTCCCGGTGGGAAAGACCGGTTCGTCATGATAGCTGATTTCTCCAGGCTGCTGAGCACCTGCCACCTGGAGGATCAGCAGAAAAAGGATGACGACCATCGAGATTTTTCGAAACATGATTGGCCTCCTCATTTTAAGAAATACTTATATTTATTATTACGATAAATTTACATAAATAGCTTGAATTATTCGTAAAAAATGCCAATACCTTTCGGTATTCCAGTAAAATCAGATAGTTATCCTGATTTTGCTGGAAATATTGAAAAATATTTTTATAAGTTTTCAAATTTATTCCTATACCTTGTTTTCAAGGTGTGTTCTGGAGTGCTCCTGAAGGCTGATCAGATAAGGCGGCTCGTCCTGTTTTTATTGTTCTTCAACAGGACATTCAAGAGATAAATGAACCCAGGCACCACCAGCAAAAATACGGTCACCAGCATGGTCTTTCCTCTGCCGAACCGCTCGATGAATTTATACAGCTCATCGAACCACAGAGTCCAGGAGATGACACCGACCCACATGGCAGGAAGCACGGTCAGAAGCGTGTTTTTAACACTGTATCCTTCCATGTGAGCGATGTAAGATCCGATCGCAGCACCGGTCCAGGGCAGGGGAATCCAGACAAAGATAAAGATTCCGAACCGGCTCCATCTTTTGAATGACTGTTTTCTTTTTTCCGCATCCCTTCTCATCGATCCTACCAGCTTATCTATCATCTTGAAACGCTTGACCTTGGCAGAAAGAAACACGAAAAGAGAATACATCAGCAGGACATAGGTGGTGTTGTAGAACATCACAACACAAATAATCAGCAATGGCGGAAAGCCGTTCTCCAAACCCACGGTGATAAAGGGAAGCCTCCCCCCGATATGATTGGCCGTGATCATGGATAGGATTTTGGCTGCAGACCTTTGGTCGACAAACGTGCAGGTTATAAAAAGACCGATTTCCGTCATCAACATCAGGATCCCCGCATACAAGGGTGTGAATTTTTTCATTGCCTCATCTCTGCTGCTCAATCCATATAGCCCAGGCTCTTGAATTTCTTCCGTATTTTTTTCTTTTCTCTGGCATCGGAGGATAATTCAGCAGGCGATTCACCAGCTTCATGCCGTTCAAGTTCTTTTTGTTTCTTGGATTCCAGTTCCTGGATGGTGTCTTCGAGCCTTTGTCTCATCTTTTCGGCTTGTAATTTTTGGTTCTTGATCCTGTTATCCGTTTCTTCAGGGTCATCCATAAGATCGTAGAATTCCTCCACTCCTCCGTGGACCTTTTGGCAGTACTTGCATTTTCCTATCCCGTCCGGTGCATAGATATATTTGTATGCCTTTGTCCTTAAGGCCACTTTTCTCTCTGCGTAAGACTCTTCGATCAAAGCGCAACCGCGGATCTCTTCTTTGTCTCTTGAAATCACGGGCAAGAGGCTTTTGCCGTCCCAGGACATCTCTTCTGCTTCGATACCCATAAGCTCGCAGAGGGTAGGGACCAGATCCACATGCTGAACCAGCGCATCGATCCTTTTTGCAGATGGAAAATATTTGGGTCCGGACAGAATCAGAGGGACATGGGTGGTCACATCGTAAAGGCCGTGATGATCGAAGAATATCTCGTGTTCTGTCAGGCTTTCTCCATGGTCTGAGGTGATGATGATCAGCGTGTCGTCCAAAAGGCTTTCATTTTTCATGAACTGGATCAACTTTCCCAGATTCCGGTCGACGTAGCTTACTGCTCCCCTGTATTTTGACTCGAGTAAATCCATGGAGTCCCGACTCTTTTTCCGCGGCCTGAATTTTTTGGGACAGTTGTAGGGAGGATGGGTATCCCAGTAGTGGATGAAGAGCAAAAAATGGTCTCCCTTGGCTTTCCGGATCAGCTTCTTGGTCAGCCCGGTGACGAACTGGGAGTCGTGGATTCTTGCCAGCTCGAAGAGAAAACGAAAGGTCTGGAAGACCTCCTTGAGCGTTTTCCAGTCCGTGGGGGACGAGGCGTTCCGCCTTTTTTTATATATTTTGACGATACTGATCCCTGAGGCCATGTATTTGATGTGGAGATAGGGGAGCGTGATGAGAGTATACATCGTCTTTTGGAAAAAGTTTCGCTGTGGCGTATATCCGTAGTCGTCGAATCCTCTCTTGAACCATCGGCCCATCCAATCGACGGCAAAGGTTTTGTATCCTTTTTGCCGGAGGATATCACTGAGGAGCGGAATGTTCAATTTCCGGAACGTATCGAGGTCCTCGGGAGGTATTTTGTCTCCGTGATGGGTGATTCCATGGGTTCGAGGGTATTGTCCTGTCAGGATGGATGTCAGGCTCTGGTCTGTGGTGTTCCAGCAGCAAAAGGCGTTTTCGAAGAGGACTCCTTTTCCGGCAAGCTGGTCGATATTCGGGCTCGGATGACCTTCTGCGCCATAGCAGCCCAGGTTCTGCGCCCGGAGCGCATCGATAACGATAAGGATAATGTTGGGGAGATGAGCCTTTTCTTTTTGCATGAGCAATATATTCTGCAGGATATCCGGATTCATTTATTATCACACGCCTGATTTGAGGTCAAATGCAAAAATTACAGGAAAGCATCTCTGTTTCCATGATCCTAGAAGGCTCTCTATCAGCTTTTGGAAATGGTTTTACTCAAGTGAAGATTTTTTACGCCATTCCTTTACCGCCCTTCTCGGCGGCGCTGAACTGCGCACCATAACACCCAACTCTCCTCCTTTATCCTCTGTTCCCGTGCCTGCACACAACTGGTATTCTTTGGCAAAGTGGTGCTCAATACAGCACCGCCGTCTGACGGAGTCAGATACCCTCGAAGAACGGCAGGAATGGCTGGGTTAGGTTGGGTCGGAATCTTCAATAATCGCTTCAACCATCGCCAAAAGCCGCATTTGTCATGGAAATAAGGATGCCTCCAAATTCCGGCAAAGTTTTGTCCATGGGCCGAGGCTCTGAAGGCCTGGCGAATGCATCCAGAATTTGGCTGCAAGCTGCAGGCCTCTGGCAAAAATCTCTTTGAGATTTTGACCGTATTGTGATATTAAATTTCCTCATGAAGAGTTCCGCGGCTTTGCTAGAACGAAGACACTCTGGGGGTAAGGAGAAAGCATGAGACGCTATATGCCGCGAATCATCGGGGCTGTGGGTGCAGCTGTGCTTTGCGTTGCAGCCCTCGGTTTGGGCACTCCTGCGGATGCACTCAGTGTCAGGCTTATCCAGACCGTGCTTCTCGCTGCAGCAGTCGTACTTCTGATCCTCACCACTCTGCGGCGCACCAGCGTCCCCACACAAATCTTTGTGGGGCTCATTCTCGGAGCCGTGGCCGGCTTGATCTACAGCCAGGATGCCGCGGTTATGCGCCCTGTTGGAACCGCTTTTATCCGGTTGATCAAGATGGTCGTCATCCCTTTGATTTTCGCCTCCCTTCTGGTCGGAGTGGCAAGCCTCGGGGACTTGCGCAAACTGGGACGCATAGGCGGAAAAACTTTCGTTTTTTATATTGCCTATTATGTCTCGGCCGTGGCCCTCGGTCTTTTCCTGGCCAATGTCTTGAAACCAGGCGCCAACCTTCCAGAATCAGTACAGGCAGAACTCAAAGCGAGCTACGGCGAAACAGCCGAATCTCAGGCCCTGCGTGCCGAGGAGAGACCAGGACTCGGAGACGTCCTGATCGACATCATTCCTGATAATCCGGCCGATTCTTTTGTCAAGGCGAACATGCTTCAGATCATCTTCATCGCCATGTTTATGGGTGTGGTGATCTCTCTGCTCGACAAGAAAAAAATGAAGCCTGTCATTGCGTTTTTCGAAGCCATAAACGACATCATGATCAAAATCGTGGAGATCGTGATCAAAATCGCGCCGTACGCGGTCTTTGCTTTGATCGCCGCAGTGGTAGGGACATTCGGAGTGGATATACTGATGTCGCTCGTCCGCTACTGTGCGGTCACCATCGGAGGTCTCTTTCTGCTCGCATTCACCTATCCAGCCATTGTCACGCTCTTCACCAAATATCCGTATTTTAAATTCTGGAAAGGCATTTATGAGGCCCAACTGATTGCCTTCAGCACCTGTTCGAGCTCAGCTACGTTACCCGTTACCATGGAAGTTGCCGAGGACAAGATCGGCGTCTCCAAAGAGATTTCGAGCTTTGTCCTGCCTCTGGGAGCGACCATAAACATGAATGGGACAGCCCTGTATCAGGGAGTGACAGCCATTTTTATCGCCCAGGTCTACGGCATGAACCTGGGACTCGGAGACCAGCTCGCCATCGTCCTCACCGCTACGCTCGCTTCCATAGGAGCAGCGGGAGCACCGGCCATGGGAGTCTTGATGCTGGTGATCGTACTCAGGCAGGTTGGAATTCCCCTGGAAGGGATCGCGCTCATCCTGGGAGTCGAACGGATCCTGGATATGTCCCGAACCGTTATCAACATCACCGGAGATATTGCCGCAGCCACGGTCATCGCGCATTCAGAAAAAGAGCTCCATCCTCCCAAAGAGGCGTAGGCAAAAATTGTCGCTCAACCGGCTTACAATGTCAGCAGAGCGATGACTGTATAGAGGACGGCTCCTAGACCGGCAGCCACGCTCGCAAGCGGCAGTTGGGTGAAGACATGATCCATCAGGTCCGTACCCGTAGCCAGCGAGGAGAGAATGGTGGTATCGGAGATGGGCGAACAGTTGTCGCCGTAGACCGATCCTCCTGTAACGGCGGCGAAACAGAGCAGGTTAAAAAACGGATCTGGATTGACCGAATAGGCCAGAGGCATTGCGATGGGAAAAACCACCGCATAGGTTCCCCAGGATGTACCGATGGAAAAAGAGATGAACATGGTCACGAATAAAAAGATTGCGGGCAGCAAAAAGGGAATGATCAGTTTCCCGCTCGTACGGATGATGTAGTTGGCTGTTCCCAGGGAGCCTGAAACATTTCCCAGAGTGACTGCCAGACCCAGAATGATGGCTCCCACGGTCACTCCCTTGCATCCGTTGATGAAACCTTCGATCACGGTCTTCAACCGCATTCCTTGATACAAGGCTAAGATCATGGCCGACAGGGTGGCTAAAATAAATGCTTCGGATACATACAGCTTGCCAATGATGAGATAGGGTCCGATGGCAATGAACAAGAGAACGCCTATGGGGATCAGAAATCCCAGGATGGAGGGTTTGAAATCCTCTGGAATTTCGAGCTCCGAGAGTTCCTTTGAAATGAGCGGTCGTGCTTCTTTCCTGTTCAGAGCGCCTGTGGATTTCACCCGCTCCATAGCCTGTTTCATCCGTTTCCCGTACCAAGGGAGCTTTTCCCAGCTCAGAAGCAGCGTGAACAACAGGGCAAACCAGGCGTAAAAATTAAACGGAATCGCTTTAAAAATATATGTTTTGCTGACATCCAGATCGGCAAAAATGGGTGAGGTCCCGACCACAAGCCCTCCGATATAGAGAGGCCAGACATTGAATGGCAGTACCGTGGCTACGGGCGAGGCCGTGGAATCGATGATGTAGGAGAGCTCTTCATGGGAGACTTTTTTCTCGTCGCACACAGGCCGGACAGTGGAGCCGGCCAGGATTGTACTGATAGTTCCTCCTTGATGAAAAAGCACACCCATAAGATATGCGAAAAATTTGGCTGTTCGCCGGTCTTTTGCGATCTTGGCACCTGCCCATCGGGCAAAATGTTGAGCTCCACCTGTCTTTCCCCAGATGCCGATCAGACCTCCCAGACACCAGAGATAGACCAGCAGGATTTCGCCGTATTTCGGACTTCCGATCGACGGTATCAGGAACTCCTGGACGATGTTGAACTTTCCGCTGATAAATCCTCCCAGCAGTATGCCTGCGAAAAGGGAGGGGATGACTTCACGAGTGGAAAAACACAGAATAAGGGTAACTACTGCAGGTATAATCGACCAGAAGCCGAAATCATTCGATATTTCGTCGAATTTTATAAAATCTGTAGTCGTTCTCAGAAAAAGGATGACGATGGTCCCGATCAGAACAAACAGCCATTTTAAATATCTTTTCATAAACCGTTTTATTCGTTTTACTTCAGAGTACATCAATCCTATGACAGCGATTCGGTTTTGTCAATCGAACTTTGAACTCCCACCTCAGGGATAACAGGACTGGCGTCTTTCCTGAAGGAAATCCCTCCGTTGAAATGTTCTTAGGAGATGAAATTTATATGAACGGTTAGAGAAAGGAATGAGTGTATGTTCGTTTCAAATGGATGATCGATTCTGTCACTCGATCTTCTTGAGAAACTGAAGGTAGCTCACGCCCTCTCCGATGAGATCTCTGATACTCATCGAGATGATGTATTCCTCAGGTTCGACATACATCTCGGCGGTATAAGGGTACGAACTTTTTACAGCCAGTTCATAATCGGAGGAGGGAATCCTGACCTCTTCGACCAACTCATGGCATGGAGAGAATCGATTCTGGGAATCCTTCAAAGCAATGTAAACCTTAATGTTACCGAAATATGTATTCCCTTCGTTATAGAGGATCAGATTTTTAATCGGAACGAGGATTTTAATTTTCAAGCAGCGTCTCTGAGAAGCCGTCATGGTTTCGACCGGCAAAGCCTGCACCACTACGTTCAAGGGATTTTCCTGCCGGTGCAGGAAAAGACGGGATGAGACTGAATCTTGAATTCTCTGCTCCTGTGAGATTCGTGCATAGCCCTGGCGTACTCGGACTCGATAGTCTTCATCCACGCCCACCAGTTTGACTTCGACAGAATGGTATCGGCCGTCTTCCTGACGAGGCGACCTGTATCCCAGAGAATAGTAGAACTGAAGATCGTTCCCGATGCGTGCCAAATCAGGGGCGATATTGTTCTTGTCAATTATACTGAGCCCACCCGTCTCTTTAGCCATTAGCTTGAGTGCATCGTTCTTGACTCTCGACATTTCTTTGATCATACCGGATCCCCGTCTATACACATTCCAGCCTTCTTCTCGGTCTGCGGAGAGAATGCGGCTGTCGAGTCCTCGGGCATTGATGGGATATAGAGTGACTTCAGCAGCGTTGCATCGGGCTGTCAATTCCTTGAAAAGGTTCGTTGTATCATAAATCATGGCCTCTGCACGGGCGTTTCCTCCCTGAAACGCACTATCTATATAATCATATACTACTTCTCCAGGATTCAGTGCCAATCCGTCGCTGATGTAAATCAGAATCTTTTTTCCCTCGACTCCCATCAAGTTATTGACGAGCGCATTCAGGGACTTCAAGGAGTAGATGAGGCTGTTGTGCTCCGACTCGACATAATTCTTTGCGAATCCCAGGGCTCTCTGAAAGCTCTCATATTTATTGTCGGACATCGAGGTTTCAGAAACCATTCTGTTCAGTTCTCTTTGCATTTCCTCTTTTTCTTTCAATTGAAGGAGGGAGTAACCCGAATGATTCTTGGTCTCATTAACAGCACTCAGAAGTTTCCGGGGATTGGGTGTGAATTCCTGCAGGATCTCCAGCTTCTGGCCGAGACTGACAATCATTCCCTCATTACTGGGATATTCATTCGTAAAATTATTCTGGATAAATTCCTCCAGCTTCTTTATGATTTTGTTTCTGTTCAATGGATGGATTTGCCAGTTGTCGAAATAGAATATTATCTTGTTTTTGAATTGCGCAGATTCCACTGGCAGCGGCTGTGGTGATGGAACAAAAACCTCCATGCCTTTGACCTCATAGAAATTGGTCAATTTCTGGAGCAGGCCATCTTCGTAGATCTCAAAATTTTCCGCCTTCAAACCCGTGACTCTAAGGCCGTCACTATCGGTTACAATGACACTCACATTGGTAACGACAACCTCTACCTGATAGGCTGGCTTAGGAATTTCTTGTTGTTCCTGCTGAGGAGTGTTTCCTTGCAACCCAAGAATGAAGACACACGAACCAAGAACAAAGAAAATGAAAAAAGTATAATGCTTGGACATTTTACATTTCATAGACATCAAATTCAATGACCTGATTTTGAGGAGAGGGCAGACACTGCTCTAAGTGCCGGCCCTCTCATCGATGATCAAAAGGTCAGAATCTTATTCTGGTTCCGACGTAGAACCTCATAGGCATCAAGAGCTCTACCACATCTTGGTAGTCCCACTGTGGGTCGTTTCGTGCGTACTGGACATCAAGCGCCTGCTGGGAGTTGGTGAGGTTGTAGATATCACAGAAGAACTGGATCGAGGCTGTTTGCATTAACCTTAATGTGTAGTTGAGCTTGAGGTCGATCTGATAATAGCTGGGAGTTTGTTCTGCTCCTGTTTTAGCCATCAGTGTCTCTTCTTCGTTCAAGGGCCAGTTGTAATAGATGCTGTACCGACCAGGTATGAAGTCATAGGATTCTGTATAGACCATGCCGGAGTTCCAGTAGAACAGTGCGCCGATATCCAGGCCAAAAGGAGTGCGGTAGGTGCCGAAGAGTTTGATCTTATGAGGGATTGTTCCGGGAGTGCGCCCCCACATCCAGTCATTTCTCGGGTCGAGCTGGATGAAATCTCCCTGGAGGTCTGCGTTTCCGTCCGACTGGCTGTTTCCTTTCGCGTCTTTGTAGGAGTACTGGGCAACTACGAATGAACCATTTTGGAATCGTTTGGAGACCTCAAAATCAAGGCCGTACATTTCTCTTTTGGCTCCGATGAGGTTGGAGAGAAAGTAGTTAGCCGTCCCGGGAGGTCCAGATTCTGGATACCCGAAATCCTGGAATGAAAGATCCAGATGTCCCCAAACGGGATCCCCTTCGTAGTGTTCCACATAGGTAAACAGATCGTAGTCTTCGATGATTTTTCGGTCCTGTCGATAATAGGCTTGAGTCGCAAACACAAGGCCGTCTCCCACGTCGATTTCATGAGTCAAGGAGGCCTCGTGAGAGAGAGCATCCCTGGTGTTCGGAGTCCAGACAGCATCCCTTCTCTCAGCTGATCCCCGGACTCTAAAAGTGAACCAGTCATGATTGAGCCAAATCTGCTCATTCCGCACTGCCCCTGTAATGTTTCCGGCGAAGTGGACCATGCTAAATGCAACGGGGTCGGAGAACTGTCCGTAGAAGGCCGTCAACTTGTGGGTGCCTCTTCCCCCGATATTCCAGACAAGGCCAATCCTGGGCATAAACCTTACCGGCATCTTCAGGATGACTGAATCATCAGAGGCAAAATAGTCATGCTTTTCGATTCGGACTCCAGCGTTGAGCGTGAAGTAGTCGTTGAACCTCCAGTCATCCATCACATATCCCATGTATCGTGCGGCACGAACTTTGTTCTCCCCTATTTGTGCGTCCATCTCTCTCTTGAAATATAGGCCTCTCTCGTTCAGGTCTGTAAAGGTGGCTGTTCTCAACTCATCTGCAGACACAACACCATCATTATTGAGATCATAAGCCTCTGAGGTCGGACCCCAGTTGTTGTTCAGGGCAGGAAGAAGCCGCTCACTGAATTCACTTGAAGGCCATATACCCCAGTCAAGGAGCTGTCCGAGTGTCGATCCTGCCAGGCTGGGATCTACGGAATTGCGTCTCTCTCCATTAGTATAGTAAGGAGCGTCCAGGTCTGTCTCACGGGAGTACATGAACCCAAACTTGGCCCGGTGATTACCGACATACCACTCGATTGATCCGCTGAGCTGATTTCTGATATTATCATAATCACCACCCTGGTCGTAGCTTCCAAATGAGAATTCTTCGATAGCCGGGTAGGTACCTGCCCTGAAATACATGGTATCATTGATACCGGCATCTGGGTAACGAGGTGCAAGTAGGTATTTCCTCTGGTAACGGCCGAAGCGAAGGTCGAGGATCAGGTTGTTTGCCAATACTCTTTGATAATAACCGCTGAAGACATTATAATCGTATTCCCGTGACCGCTGCCGGGTCTTGAGAATGTTGGAATCACGTTCGCCTATTATATCAAAGGTATCGAGGAAGTAAATGAACGTGAAGGAATCGTTGGCAGTCGGTTTAAAGGAAGCTTTCCCGAAAAGGCCCGATCGTTTCTGAGAATAGTCTGCTTGTTCCCGGGTGGAAGAAGCAGATTCGGAAAGAGTATAGGTTTTCGCATTGTTCCTGTACTGCCCGGAAAGGAAGAACCACAGTTTATCCCTCATGATGGGGCCGCCTAGAGTTGCAGCCGTATCATAGGCGTCGTCTTTAAAACCTTCCAGCATGGTGGCTTCGCTGAAGGGAGTTTCTGGCTTATCCGCGTTATCGTACTCATTCCCTCCATAGGGCAAGTAAAAGCCCTCTAGCTGCATATAAAGGTTTGCAGACCCTGAGAGCCGGTTTCCTCCGGATTTGGTCACAATGTTACCGACGATACCCTTTCCTCCGCCGTACTCTGCTGGCACTCCGGAGGTCATCAGCTCCTGCTCCTGGATGACCTCATTGTTGAAATTCATCAAGGCGTTTTGAGATGATAATCCCGTGATGTTTATACCGTCGAGAAAATAAAGATTATCACGGGATCCTCTCTTCCCTCCTCCGGTTCCGGAAACTGGTGGATCTGATCCTTGCAGGCCGCGGTCATAGTAATTCTGTCCTCCTTTGCCGGCCGGATCCTGTGGCATATCCCGTCCCTGTGAGTTGGGAACCATGTTTACACCTGGAGCCAATTGCAGATAGCTGACGAAGTCGCGAGCAATGGGAAGGGATTCGACTGTCTCATGCGTCACGTGTTCGGCAACGACCGATTTTGTAGTATCTACAGACGGTACTTCAGCTGTTACGGTGATCGATTCCTCAATCGCTGCCGGTTTTATCTCTACTTGGAGAAGAGTCTGTTTGTCGAGTGAAACTCCGATATTCTGGGATACCTTCTCCTGAAATCCCATAATACTAGACTTGAGCTCATAAGTACCTGGAGACAGATTGATGAACAGTGCTTCGCCGTCCGTGTTGGTAGTCATTATCTTCTCGCCCATCATGACGGGACTTGAGAGTGTAAGAGTAACACCTGGAACAGCGTTACCACTATCATCAACCACAGTGATCTTGAGGGTTCCTGTTCGCGACTGTGCGAATAGCATATTTGAGGCGATGAAAATGATGAACAACGCGATGAGTATGTTTTTGAAGTCATATCTCATATTCTTGTTTACCTCCTTCTCCCGAATCTTTGGGAGTGGTAGCTCTCCTCCTTTTATTTGTTTGTTCAGAGTAGAGCCTTTAACTATGTGCCCTGGAATCAAGGACCAATAGAGGTCTTGTATTCCAAACCTTAAGACCGTTTGTCTGGGTGGATACTGCTTTAAACACCTCCTTTTTGTTTATTTTCAATGCTGTAATTTCATGAATGTAGAGATCTCAATAGTAGAAGATGAATTTGGAAATCTATTCTCTAACCTCCTTAATTTCTAAAACATGATTCCTTCCCATGAGTGCAATATACGTACCAGTATGACTTGATCAGTTAAATGCTTTCTTTACAAGGAGATCGAGAAAGGATGAAAGGATCTCTAAAAAAAATTAGATTTAATACTCAAGGAAATATGTCTAAAAATTAGGCGTTTTTCCTCAAATTTGGATTCATCAGTGGCGGATCATTTTCAGAAACAAACAAGGAGGATCCAAAAGTCTACATACCTACATTCCTATCTATAAATGCAATATATTTAAGAAGATGGCTAGACATATGAGATGCTGCGATTACAAGAAGACAGAGGAAAGACAGAAGGACTTATTTTATTTTGGATTTCATATTCTAGGTGATAGTGTCTAAGAATTAGGCAATATTTCTCAATTAGGGATATATCGTCGCTACTTTATTTAATATGCTTCAATAAATTCTTGGCCAAAGCGGCCTTTTCTGAATCAGGAGCTATTTCTATGACTTTTTTAAAGCTTTCTCCTGCCTTTTCCATATCGCCTTTATTAAGACTTGCCAAACCTATCTGATAATAGGCATCCACGTAATTCGGATCTAATTCGATACTCTTCGACAGATACTGGATCGCCATGTCTGCCTGATTGTTGTTAAAAAAAAGAACTCCGATGTTATAGAAAAGAGTGGGATCTTTGAGGGTTTGTTCATCGAGCTGCTGGAAATATTTCATCCCCTCTTCAAGATTGCCTCTTTCAAAGTAAATAGCACTCAGGTTGATGAGTGTATTCTGGGATCGGGGTTCTTTTTCTATCATCTTTATGAAATTCTCGACGGCATTGTCATAGTCGTTCAATCTGTAATAACAGAGTCCGATTTTATCATAAGTTTGATACAGATCCGGATATTCTCTCAACACTCTTGTGTATTCCTCAAGAGCTTCTTTATATTTTTTCTCTGCGTAAAGAGAATCTCCCCGTGTAAGAGGCGATTTCGGTAGAGGATTCATCCGCACATCGATGGGGGGATTCTTTTTTATGGATGAGAGTTCGACCCTGAGGTTTTTAGGTTCGTAACCGTCGGCTATAAAACCGATTGTCCAGATGCCAGGCTGAAGATTCATTTTCCTCCATCGTCCTTTTTCATCCGTATCCAACTCAAATTTTGTGCCATCCTGGATATAAATCAATATGACTCGAGCTCCTGCAATGGGCTTTCCATCTTTTGATTTGACTGTGCCGTCCAATGCAGCAAAGACTTGTGCATACACAAAAACAGCGCAGATCACAGTGATCCCAACACAGATTATTATGTTTTTTTTTCTCATGCCGTCCCCGCACATCACATTTATTTAAATAATTATTATAGCAATTGGAGTGGCGAAGGGCAAAAGCTTTTGAGCTCTTTCCTAAGTTTGAGGCCAAGTTTTTCCTCAAGGAGTTGAAGGCGAGGCATAATTTGTAAGGGATGAGCAGGGAAAAGTCACTCCTCTGATCCTCCATCAGAAAGGAGGAAAAACAAAAGAAAACAAAATCAAGTAAAGCAGGCAATATGAAATTGCCGGTAGAACCAGCAATGTGAACATTCCAGTGTCACATTGAGGTAGACACGCCTTGCTAGCCATGACATTTTCTAACGCCAATTCTGGATGCAACTTCATAGTGCGATTTGTTGTTTTCTATAGGTGAAAGTCTGAATTTTGGAGCAAAGATGATGCGGAAAAGGACTCCAGCGGTTCTTCTTTTTGAGCCTGATCCCGATGGATGGAGACTATCTGATGGTGGTCCGGAACGGCCATTACGGACAGAATGCGTTGATCGACATTTTCGATCCTTCGGGAAGGTTTATCATTGAAAAAGAGCTCTCCTTCAGCGTAAAAGATGGGATCTGCAGAGGGCAAAGGCTCTATACCATCGATAAAGACGGGGATGGCTATTCATGCGTGAAATGCTATTCTTATCGGTTCAGACTTTGAAATTTCCTTTTCTATAGGCGCTGCTCTCATCAGCGATGTTTTTAAGCTCCACGGTATAGGTATAATCTCCCTGGGGAAGTTCTACCTGGATATTTATGGTATAGTTTTCGACGATGATCTCCTCCAGTTCTTCTTCTGTCAGGCTGATGGGATAATCTTTTATGATTTCCTTGACTCTCTCTCCCGATGAATCGAAGATTGCGAGATTCACTGCCAGAATGGCCTGAAGCTGGTTGTCTTCCTCTTCGAACCAGATCAGATTGTACGGGACTTTCACCTGAAAAGCCACTTGATTTCCTGCAACTTTTTCCACGTCTACTTCGAATTCTAAGGGATATTGTTCGTCCGAGCCCAGCGGCTTCAGCCGCATCTGTGCTTTGTTGAGCTCGGATATCTGCCAGGGGCTATCGGCAACGAGTTTATAATCGCCGTTCCAACTGTGGTCGATAAATCTGATCACGAACCATCCATAACGCCATATTTCCGTGGGCTTTCCATAAAAAGTGATACCTCTGGGATAAGTTTCTCTTTCCCACGGCGGCCCTAACAGGATGTAGACTCTCCCCCTATCCTGGAGCCACCCCGGCGAGCCTTCTGTAAAAAGATGGTTGGCTTCGTTGATGCGCTTGAAATACTCGTCTCTGTATTCGTTCTCCTCTGTTTCTGGATCAGGATCTCTGCTTTTCCAGAATTCTTCGATAAAGGCCTTCCGCTCCGTTTCAGGAAGATTGAGGAAGACTTTGCGTTCTTTCTTGGAGATGATGTATCTCACCTTGGAGATGAACTCTCTGGATTCAGGATCCAGATTCCTCATCAACCTGGATGTGGCGCACGAGGCGAGAAGAAGGGAACAGAACAGAATCAGTAAAATATAAACAGCTTTTTTCATTTTTTCCTCATTATCGAATAATTTTTTGGTTTCATCGAATCGGTTCGCTCGGCTTCTGACTGGGATCTCCTACCGAAAAAGCGGTGTTCACGCCGGAGCGTGATTGAGAAAAATTATCCAATGCAAAGATATACAGAAAATATTCGCCTGATGATAGACCTTCTGTCTGAAGCTCCAGCAAAAAAATCTCTGTATCGGCATCGTGATATCTCTCCAGAATCGAGATGGCCGCAGGGATAGCATCACCGCTGTTGCTTGAGCTGTGAATGAGATTCGCAGAGAGCTGAATATCCGGCTGCTGGATTCCAGAATAGGAGCATCTGACTACAGCCAACACGCTGTTCGTTCCCTGTTCCAGAGGCTCGATGAGGGGGAAATATTGATTTGAGTTAAAAGGATAGGCAGCAGTTGCCTTTTTCAGATAGGATGCGTTCTCATCTGATTTCAGAAGCAGGGGGGGATAAAGATGGATTCGCTGTTCCTGTGCTTCCGGAACGATAACCGATGAAGAGGCCACAGCACCTGTTCCGGTTTCCGAATTTCTCAGGACAATGCGGCATTTGTACTCACCCGGGAGGAGAGAGGTAAAATTGGAGTAATAGATGTTTCCCTCGGGCAGCTTGGTGAAATCCTTCTTCTCTCTTCCCATCTTGATGATACTGTTTTCTGTATCGAATATAAGGCTCACGATCGCGACATCTTTTCCAGAGAGAGCTTCGATGTTTTCCATAGGCAGTTTCGCGAACATAGAGATGTAGGAGTCGCCTTTGATCGAACACGGCAGGGAGATCATCGGGAAATGACGGGGTGTTCGGAAAAGAGACCTCTCATTCAGAGCCAGATCGACGAGATGCAGTTTCTTTTCGATCTTGGTGTATTCACTGAAAGGCTTGGGATTGTAGTAGCCTTTCTGAGCGTGGACTTCTAGTCCGGGGCGGTTCACCTTGACTTTTATTTTGTGGTAGTCCCCGTCCCATTTTTCATCGATGTAATACCCAAGGACATAGAAGCATCCGGTCATGTTCTGAATTTTCTCCAGGTGCTCTTGGTAGCTGTTGACGTCTCCGAAGTATTTTCCTCCGGTAGAACTCGCCATGGTCTGGAGTGTGTAACCTCCCTTTAATCTCGAATCGACTCCCACCGTCGCCGACAGATCCTCGGTATCGATGGCATAGACCGTGCTGTTGGAAGATGCCAGTTCCTTGAGCATATCATCGTACCGTTCTTGTATGAGCCTGTTTCCAAAGTCCCACCTCTGTTTCAGCATGGTGTCGATTCCTCGTGTGGTATCCCATGTCTCAGAGGGATGTTGGATTCCATACATAAGGGAATAGGGAATTCCGGAGGAAAAAAGAATAATGTGTTTGGTGCCAGGAATATACCTCAAGGCTTCGGCAAAATCTTTGATTCTTTGGACAAAATGGAGCGCATGCACGTTGCCGTCTTCCTGTGCCTGGAATTTTTCGAATTCTGGAGTATCCCCGGTAATGGGTCTGTCCTCGATTTGTGCGCCATGTTTGAAAGTTATTTTTCCTGCTTTGCTGGCATCGATGGGATTTTGTCCTGTAACCCGGAACCAGTAGTCCTCCTCGAAATTTTCCGCCCTCCCGGCTCTTTCTTTTATGCCGAATGCTTCCACCATTTTGCGGACTTCGCTATGATCGCGGGTTAAATACTCGTGGAGGGTCAGACTTTTTATGGTGGTGTAGGTCAGCACCCCCACTTCATCGGATCGCTGAACCTGGGTGTCCAAGAAGTGCAGAGCGGCTTTTTTAGCTTTCTTGATACCTTTGGCATTGTTATAGGCGAAATCGAAGAGGAGAAAAAACTTTCGACTCATGAGCTCTTGTGACGAAGGAGACTGGATTTCCCTGGCTTTCTCGTGAGCCTCTGTTTCTGATGGAGGCAGGTGCAGGATGTGTTTTTCGAATTCTGTGATCTTCTTTTTATCGCCGTTGTCTTGGATGATGAAATCTTCTTTATTCAAATCCACAACAGGATATCCGTCTTTATCGGTCACATAGATTTGGACAAGTTTGAGAGTGACCGAGACTTGATGCTGAAGCGAATTTTCCTTGTCACTCTCCTGCGAGGGATTGAGGTTTTGATATGATACTAATGTGAATGGTAAAAAAAACAGCGATAATTTCAGAAAAATGGTTTTTTTATTCGCGAATTTCATTCTTTAATATTTTTCAACTCCTCCAGTTGTTTTTTGTATTTCTCCACATCCACAATTCTGTATGTCGTGACCCTGCTGTGGAGTTCGAACTCATCGCGATAGGCGCTCTCAGACATATTGGGGCTCAGTTTCCACTGTCTGGGCTGTGAAAAGTCGAACTGATAATTGATGAGATAGCCCTTGAATGGATAAACCCATAATTCCGACATCCTCGCAGCTATATCTTCTTTGGAACGATCTACATTTCTTCCTGCTCCCACCTCAGCGGCTGTTATATCAGATACGAGAGTCCTTCCACCCAGGTTGGTGTTTTCGACATACCGAACCTCGGCCGGCCTGCCGTGAAGGAGAAAGATTCTCCCTCGATCGGTGTTCCAGGGAGTGCTGGAACTTTCTCTTTTAAAGCTTTCTGTGGCAACTTTCAGTCTGTTTTGGAATATCTGCTGGGCCTGTGGGACTCTGACCTTCCAGAAGAGCTCTTGGAATTGTGCTTTGGCGGTGGGCGAAAGTGCCTTGTAAGTGTCCCATTCAAAATCCTGCATGATGATATAATGCTTGGCATACCAGGGGTCCTTGGAAGGAAAAAGCCCTACAGAGCATGCACTGAAGCAGAGAAAACCGAGGCAGAGAAGAAGAAAAATCCCAATCCGTTTTTTCTCGTCGCTCATTTACCCCTCCCTAAAATAAGATTTGAAGATATCCGTTTATGCTTTAAGAATTCCATTTGATTTATCGTCTCTTGCTCATAACCGATGCAAACTCTATACCTTATTGTAACAGATAGGGAGAGGCTTTGATACTCAAATTTCTGTCATGAAAACAGGACGGGTGTCCACTATTCCATAATCAAAAATTTTGCAATAATGTTTCGTTTGGTTTAGAATTTAAAGTCATATCGAGGAGGTCGAAATGAATACAACAAAATTATTGTATCATATTTCTCTTGCTGCCTTCATACTCATCGTAACCACGGCAGGATTCGCCGGAGAGGACCTTGTGCAGAGCGAATGGGCTTCCCAGCCCTTAACCATCGATGGACAGGGTGACGATTGGAGCGGGGTCGAGTTTACCACCGAAAAGAAAGTGAAGGTGGATTATGCAGTCAGGAATGATGCCGAGAATATGTATGTGCTGTTCGTCTTCAAAGATCCGGAGTATCTGAGCACCATTAATTACACTGGCATCACCATGTATTTCAATACGGAAGGGAAAAAGAAGAAAGACGAGGGATTTCATTTTATTCAAAAACAGGTCGGTCCGGACGAACTCATCGCTTATTTGGAAAAACGAGGACAGGATTTGACCGAACAACAGATTCAATCGATCAAATCCAAGCCCGGTTATGTGGTGTTTATGGCTGAAAGGCTCAAAGAGGATGGTGAAGAAGGCGGAGGAGTGCAGGGTCCAGAGGCCTTACAACCGGGGTTCAAGTTAAGCCGTAAGGACAAAACGTTTACCTTTGAATTCAGAGTTCCTCTTGTCCAGTCTGCATCATCTCCAGAAGGAATAGGAGCCCAACCCGGGCAGAGCCTGAAACTCGGTTTTGAATGGGGAGGAATGACCAAAGAATTGGCAAAGAAGATTCGGGCCGGTGGAGATATCTCGGAAGAAAGTCGAGCCGGAGGAGTCATTGACACGCGGCGCACTACAGGCGGAGCCCCGAGAAGTGTTTCTCGTCGTATGCCCAAAAAATATGACTTCTGGTGCGATGTCAAACTTGCTGAGAGTCAATAGTTTACTGATTCCTTAATCGTTCGCCAAAACAGCCTTACGAAGAATATGGACGATCTCCCTTTTTCCGGCTTTGGAGGCGATATCCATCGGAGTGAGGCTGTCTGCATTTTTTAGATCAGGATTTGCCCCCCTCCCGATCAGCAACTTGGGTCAGGTCATTTTTTTCCATGAACCCCGAGTCCCAGATTTCATACAAAAGACTTTGGATCGTCCTTTTGCTGGCAAGGCCTCCCTTCCGGCTGGTGGGCTTCAGTTTTATTCACGGAAACAGTTTATACCCAGCTCTCTGGCAGGTGCAGGGCAGGAGTACAGTCAATAAAATTGCTCGAATGAACTTCGTCCTCATTACTCCAGATGCTCCATTTTGACAAAAAATAACATACCAAACAGCTAAAAATATAATCGAGTGGCATGAGCAGCGGGAAAGATGTTCATGCAAAAACAGGAAATTTATCCAAATTTTTGTATTAAATTCAATTTATTGGATAGAACAAAAAAACGGAAAACATAAATATTTGAAAATAAAGGAAATAGAAAAACCGAAGATTGGCACAAATATTGCTTATTAAAAGGATGAGTAGAGGGATGATTAAAAATTTATCTGCAGGAGGTGATAATCACAGGTATTCTACACTGAAAAGTAATGAGTTGGAGTGCATCTTAAGGACTGCACTCTAGGGTAAAACAGGAATTCCCGTAAGACTCCTTAAAAGGAGCGCGGGATATCACAAGGAGGATGGATGATTAAATCCAAACATTTATTCCTTTTCGCTCTCGCCATCGTTTTTGTGACATCTTCGATGTTCGCCCAGATTTCTACCAAAGGAAACATCTTCGGTACGGTTGCCGATGAAGATGGCAATCCTCTTCCTGGTGTGACAGTCAAGGCCATCAGCCCCAAGCTGATGGGAGAGGCTTCGGTTGTAACAGATATCAACGGAAGATACCGTCTGGTTTCTCTGCAGCCGGGAACTTACTCGGTCAGATTCGAACTCCAGGGTTTTAAACCTGTCGTCAGGGAAGAAATCGACGTGGGCGTCAACATGACCGTCACTTTGGATATTCGCCTGTCTTTGGGTGCCATCGAAGAGCAGATCACGGTTGTGGGCCAATCGCCTCTTATCGATGTCAAGAGCACGACCAAGGGGATGACTCTGAGCAAAGAGATGTTCGAGCTGCTTCCCAAGGGAAGAAACTTCGACACTCTGGTCACAGCCGTTCCTGGCGTGAACAATGAGCCCTGGCTGGGTGGAGTTTCTGTCGACGGTGCATCGGCTGCCGAAAATATGTACTTTGTCGACGGCACGGATATCACCCAAATCGACAGAGGCCGTGCCGGCCAGAGCGCTGCCTTCGAATTCGTTGATGAAGTCCAGATCGTGGCCAGCGGATACGAGGCAGAGTACGGCGGCGCCTTGGGTGGCGTGGTCAGCGTCATCACCCGCCAGGGAGGAAACGAGTTCCATGGTGAGCTCATCGGATACTTCAGCGGATCAAAGCTTACCGGCAAGGAGAGGGACTCTCTCCGTATTAATCCCCAGCAATTCAATGTGGCCGAATACGTCAATTACGAGGACCTGTACGGAAAAGACCCCATAGACAGATGGGAAATTGGTTTCAGCCTGGGTGGCTACATCCTCAGGGACAGGCTGTGGTTCTTTGGTTCATTTCTTCCTGTGTTTCGCACACACGATAGGCATGTGGTCTTTCTGAATCCTGAAGGAGCCGAAGGAGACTACACGCAGAAACAAACATGGTGGAACTTCCAGGCCAAGTTGACCGCACAGCCCATCAGCTTGATGCGCGTGGGCGCTTCTTTTGTGAACAACTTCTACAAATACCGGGGATCGCTTCCTTCGCGTGCGGGCACCAGCAATTACAGTGATAAGTTCTGGGATCAATACGGCTATGACTACCCCAACTGGACAGCTTCTGGTTTCGTTGACCTCACCTTCGGAGCCAACTTCATGGTCAACATCAGGGGAGGCAAGTTCCGCTACAACAGGACGAATCAGCAGGTTACAGCCGAGGACTGGGGAGAGCCCCGTTGGTACCATTATGGCTATCATACAGACAATTGGGATGGAACTGCCTTGGAGATCCCTGCTGGATTCCAAGTACCACACTATTGGCAGAACCACGGCAGGATCTATGAGTACAACAAGCTCATAAAATACAAACAGCACTTGGGAGCTGATTTCACGTATTTCATGTACCTGGGCGGTGAGCATGCCTGGAAATTCGGTGTGCAGTGGGTCCGCCAGGGTGAAGATACTGACAGGACCATCAACAAAAACTATCCGGATGTCTACTTCAACTGGGGTCGAGACCTGATCATCGGCGGTATAAATTATGGCCAGGGAATCTACGGTCACTATCAGGTTCGGGGAAGCGAAGTCACCGGACCTTTTGGCGAATTCTTCAACGTGCACAACGACCGCTGGGCCCTGTACCTCCAGGACAGCTGGACCATTGCAGACAGATTAACCCTGAACCTGGGAATCCGGGCAGAGTCAGAATACATCCCGCCGTTTTCCGAAGATCCTTCGATTCCTTCGGGCTTCAAACCCATGGAATTCGACTTCGGGGATAAGCTGGCGCCCAGAATCGGGTTCATCTATGACGTGTTCGGCGACACCAGCCTGAAGATCTTCGGAAGCTTCGGTCACTACTATGATGTGATCAAGACCTACATGCCTGCTCACTCTTATGCTGGGTTCAAGTGGAAAAGCGCCTACTACACGTTGGACAGCTATGAATGGCGTGGCATCGGACTGAACAACTACTTTCCTGGAACGCTTCTGGCGCTCATTGATTGGCGTACACCCTCATTTGATTCCACAGATCCGGACATGAAGCCGGTCAGCCAGCGGGAATTCTCTTTCGGTGCGGAAAAAATGCTGATGGAAAATATTTCCGCCACAGTCCGTGTTGTCCAAAAGCACCTCCGCTACACCATCGAGGACGTGGGTGTCATCATTCCTGGAGTGGGAGAGAAGTACTTCGAATGTAATCCCGGCTATGGCTACTCACTCCATCAGGGCAATGGCACAGGTAAGTTCGATCCCAAGTATCCTGAGACACCGAGAGCCAGCCGTGAATACTGGGCCGTAAACCTGAGTTTGGACAAGCGGCTGTCCAACAACTGGCTGGCGGGAGCCTCCTACACCTGGAGCTACCTGTACGGTAATTACTCCGGTCTGGGCAGTTCAGATGAGTACGGACGGACGAGCCCCTATGTGGAGAGAAGCTTTGATAACTGGGCCATGTCCTACACCAAGGAGCTTAAGGAGCTCGACGGGACACTGCCAACCGACCGCACCCACTTCTTCAAGTTCTACGGCGCTTACACCTTCCCCTTCCGTCTGACAGTGGGAGCCGTGCTCAACGGCATGAGCGGTGTTCCGTTCACAGAAACCTGGTCTATTCTCAACACCTACTGGTACCCCTTCAACCGAGGAAAATCTAGAAACGGCATATCCGGCAGCGATCTCGAGGAGAAGAGAACACCTTTCCTGATGTTTGCCAATGCCTATGCCGAATACAACCTGAGATTTGCCGACAGGTACACGGTTCAGTTCAACCTCAATGTGGATAATATCACCAATACCTCGACAGCGCGCAGGATCTACAGCCGTCGAACTTACTATGGATTGGATGTCGGCGAGGATACCATCCTGTCTACAAACTGGGATATCGACGATCCTCAATACGGATTTCTCCAGCACGACATGTACGGCAAGGAAATGGATTTCTACCCGCCCATCGTAGTAAGGCTCGGAGTGAAGTTCATCTTCTAAGCTCTGCTGAACTAGACGCTCAAGCCCGCCTCCCTGTACAGGGAGGCGGGTTTTTTTATTTGACTCCACAATACATACAGTGTAATTTTTATGTATGGCGAAAAAGAAGAGAAAGAAGAAAAAAAGAAGATCCCAGGAGCGCACAGCTCCCAGACCACAGCCTCAAAAGAGGGAAGAAGAGGCCGCCGCAGAGGAAAAGCCGAACAGGAAAAAGTTTCTTCTTCTGGTCCCGTTTTTTCTCCTTATGGCTGCGGTTGTTTTGGTTGTCCTCTTTGTCTCCTCTCCTCAAAAGAAAGTTCTCAACGACAGCAGCCTGAATGTTCTGCTGGTGACTCTGGACACCACGAGAGCAGACAGACTCGGCTGTTACGGCTACCCCAAGGCAGAGACGCCCAACCTTGATTATCTAGCTTCCAACGGTGTCCGATTTTCCGATACCTATGCCCCTGTTCCTTTGACCTATCCCTCCCACTGCTCCATCCTGACCGGGACCTATCCGCTCACCCATCAGGTCCGCAACAACGGGACGTACACTCTTGCGCCTGAACTCAGAACTCTGGCCGAATCTTTAAAAGAACAGGGATTCAAAACCGCCGCGTTCGTCAGTTCTTTCACCGTGGATTCCCGGTTCGGGTTGGACCAGGGATTCGATGTTTATGATGACCAGTTCTCACCTGACCAGACTTTTAAAGGATTGACCTCTGAAAGAAAGGCCGACAAAGTGTTCGCGTCTTTTTCCCAGTGGATGGATGGAAACGCAATCCATCCCTTCTTTGCCTGGGTGCACTTTTTCGATCCCCATCTTCCCTATGACCCGCCTTCCCCTTATCGCGAACAATATTTAGATAACCTTTATGATGGGGAGATCGCCTACATGGATTTTTATGTGGGGAAGATTCTGGATAAATTGAGAGAACAGGACCTTCTCGCAAAAACGCTCATCATCGCGGCAGGAGACCACGGGGAAGCTTTCGGCGAGAAACAGGAAAAGGGGCACGGCGTTTTTATCTACGAAAGTACCATGAGAGTGCCTCTCATTTTTTACGCTGAAAACAACCTCCCCAAAGGAGAAGCTGTAGAAGCCAGGGTGCGGCTCATCGACATCATGCCCTCTGTCCTGGATATGCTGGGGGCCGCACTGCCCGAAAACATTCAGGGAACCAGCCTTCTTCCTTATATTGAAGGGAAAAAAAGGGACGACTTGAGTTCTTATATCGAGAGCTATTATCCCAGAGAGAATTTTGGCTGGTCAGAACTCGTAGGACTCATAGACGGCAGATGGAAATACATCAAGGCTCCTCAGGAGGAACTGTACGATCTCGAGCAGGATCCCGAAGAAGAAGTCAACCTCATCCAGGAAGAGAGAAAAATTGCCCAGGAGAAAAGGGACAGATTGGATGATATCATCCAGAATTCTGTATCACCCATGGTTGCAGAAAAAAGGAATCTGACCGCCGAAGAAAGGGAGCGGCTGAGATCTCTCGGCTATATTGCTTCCTCAGAAGGTCCCTTGCAAGGAGATTTGCCGGATCCGAAGGAAAGGATCGAGGAGCTTCTGCTGATCCAGAAGGCAGAAGAATATGAGAGGGAAGAAAGGATTGAGGAAGCTGCCGCCATCTACGAAAAGATTATAGCCCTAAGACCGGATGTTGCCAACAGTTATGTGAATCTGGCGCTTATGAAGGCACGGATGATGAAGCTCGATGAGACCATCCAGATTCTGGAGCAGGGGATCGAGAGGATCCCGGACTCAGAGATTTTGCTTTCCCGCTTGGGACACACCTTCATGGCAGTGGGGAGACTGAAGAAGGCTGTTGAAGCCTTTGACCGAGTCTTGAAGAACAATCCCCGTCATTTCGATGCTCTTTTGGGTTCGGCATGGATGTTTGACCTGATGGGTCAGAAGGAAGACGCACTGGCCTATTACCAGAGAGCTCTGGCGATCGAGCCGGAAAATAAGTTCGCCAGGAAAAACTTCGCTCTGAGCCTTGCGATATCGGGAAACTTGAACCGGGCGATTGAGATCTTCGAGTCTTTGAAAAAAGATTTTCCTGATGATTATGAGATCTATCAGGATCTCGGGATTGCCTACGGCCGGGCAGGAGAAATCAACCAGTCCGTTGAAAATCTGGAGATGGCTATAGGTCTTCATCCCACACCGGTGGCCTATCTCAATCTGGCCGTTGCCAAAAAAAAGCTGGGAAGAATCGAAGAAGCCGTGCGTTATATCCGGCTCTATCTGGAAAACCCGGAAGGAGAGAGCGAAGAGACCATCCAGAGCGCCCGTGCAGAGCTCGAAAGATTAGAAGAGATGCTGAAGGAATAGCGGATCTATTCTTTGATCGTCTCCAGATATTCCAGCATATTCTTGACAGTCGGTGCAAGTTCGGAATTGGGATCGACTTCCAGGAATTTTTGAAAATCTTCTCTTGCACTCTGATAGTCTGTTTTGCTCACATAAACAAGCCCGCGTCTGTAATAAGGATCTCCCCAGTCGGGTTTGATCTGGATGGCTATACCATAGTACCGGATAGCATCATCCAGCTTCTGATTGGCAAAATAGATTTCCCCCACGTTATAGGCTAAAATTTCATTATCGGGAAGCAGTTCGATGGATTGTTCGAAGTAACTCTGGGCGTTTTCAAATTCTCCCTTTCTCAGATAGATATCGCCGATGCCGGCCATGGCTTTGGCGGTCATTTCCCCGCCTATCTTTTCATCGGTCTTAGCTGCTTCCAGGGCAAGATTGTATTGTTCTTCCGCCTTTTCATATTCTCCCATCTCCTTGTAGCAGTCCCCGATGTTGATGTGAGTGGGGTAGGCGGTGGGATTGTTGGTGAGAAATTCCTGGAGCAGAGAGAGGGCCTCATCGTATTTTCTCTCGTTGAACAGATCATTCGCCTGTTGGATGAGGCTTAGATCGGCAGATTGGACACCAGATATGTCTGCTTCGGAAATTTTTTTCAAAGTCAGGACTATTTTTGGATTATGGGCGATCTGGCTGACAAACGCAGTCGTCTCTGAAGGAATAAAACCTTCCGCAGAAGCCATGATTCGCCAGTTTCCTGAGCCGAGACCAATCAGGGACCATTCTCCTTTTCTATTGGTCTTTGTATCCCGGGTGACCGCTTCCTGGCCCATCAACTCCATGACAATTTTGGCAGAGGGGATGGGATTCCCATCTTCATCGGTGACGGTTCCAGCGACCCGGGCCGTGCCTCTTCCAGCTTGAGCCAGAGCATAATGGAGCATCAGAAATGTGAAAACAAGTATGAGAGAAAATCTCAAAAGGATTTTTCCCTTCATGGTGACCTCCTGTCACATCCTTTGATTGTGAGTGATTTTGATCCAAGATTTATTATATGCAATTTATTAATTTTTATCTTTCAGAGATTCCACTTTTTCTTTGAGTTCGCCCTGGTTTGGATTGAGCTCCAAGGATCTTTGCCAGGCAGTCAGGGCTTCTTCTTTGTTTCCCAGTCGAAGATAACAGTCTCCGATGGAGTTAAGGATCTGGATATTGGTACCGAAGTAAGCCAGGTAGCTTTTGTAATAGGAAATGGCCTCAGCCAGTTCACCGAGTGCCTGGCAGGATTGTGCCAATATGGCATAGAATTCGTGTCTTTCTGGTCGGTCGAGGAAGGGGCGTACAATTTCCTTGACCTTTTGATATTCTTTCAAGTGGTAAAGGTTCATGCTGAAATCCAGGGCAAATTTGACCGATTCGGGATTTCTGCGGTAAGCATCCTCGAGTAGTTGCCTGGCTTTGAAGTGATTTTTTTTGTTCATATACTGATTTCCCAGGATATTCTGGTAAATCGGGTCTTCTGGGGAGGACACGGGAAGCGAGAGAAGCCAGGGTCTGGGGAGAGAGGCAGCATAGCTGATATAAAAGTCGGCCTCTTCATACAGGGTCTCCTGCTGCCGGTCTTTCTCGAAGAGAGCAGCTTTTATTTCATAATAGCCCGTCTCGAGGCCAGAAAGAGAAATATCCTCGAAGAAATCGGGTGCATCGGGATATTCTTTGATATCTTTGCGAATCGATCGAACGATCTTATCTCCGGTGGAGATGGTGAATTCGAGGGACCCGGTTTCCTTGATCTCCTCTGTCAAACCCTGAATCTGAAGATAAAGATACAAATGGTCTTGCTGGGTGAAATCATTCCGGGGAGAAGGGATGAGCTGGATGTCTTCTATAAGGAAGGGCTTGCTTTTTCCTTTGTATTTTGAGTCGCTCAGGGCCTTGTTGGCGAGTATGAGCGGAGTCATCCGCAGGCCGTTCGAAGATTCAGGAATCGAGATATCTGCTTCGACAGAAGTGAATTCTTTCGAGACTTTGTTCTTCAGGAGCACATTCAGCTTATAATTTCCTTCGATCAGGGGAAACATATCCTGAAAGCTGAACAGCTTATTTCTGATTTTATCCATCTGGTCTTGATTGAACTCGATAGGAACGGTTCGCTCGTATTGATAAACAGTAGTCCCGTCCAGATCGCTCACATTGGCGTTGATTTCAAGATTGCTGAGGAAGCGATTCCCATACTGCTCGAAAGTCAGCCGGTTGGGCTCGATGAGATAGTGGACAAAATGAATCCCTGAATCGTCCTGAATAACTCTGACAAAGGAGTCGTTGTCGATATAATTGACAGAATATTCGACCTCCACGATATCTTTATACGCCAGCAGTTTATCTGCCCAGGCGTCCTCGACTTGTCTTTGGGGGACAGCGGGAATGGTGGCATTGAGAAGGATTTCAGATGCGATGGATGGAGAAGTGGCATAGGTTCTTTCGCCTTGAAGCAGGGTTAAGGATGTGTAGGCCAGGGTGGGACTGACATCGAAGAGCTCTCGATAAGCCGCCATATAGTCAGCGGGATCTCCTTTATAATGGACCAACAGGTGGTGGGGGCCGAAACGTATGGGAGAATAGAGCTCGTATTCCCCTAATCCCCCTCTTTTGAAAAAAACGACATTAAAAGCCTGGAGAAGACCCAATTCTGGCCGGGCACTGTAAGACCAGATAATGGTGGGGTAAACCTCGGCATAGTTGGTGAACCTTTCAATGTACCCGGGCTGTCCGAGAAGGATATAAATCCGACCGCGCGCCGATCTCCATCCTGCTCCCGGGCCTTCCTTGCCGAAGTTGTGATTGGCATATTGTATTCTCCTGTAATGCTCATCCTTGAATTCGTTTTCAGGAGTGGAAGGATTGGGATCTCTGTGCTTCCAGAAGGCTTCCATAAACAGGTTCCGTTCCCTGTCGGTTTCCAGTTGGAGGAAGACTTCTTTTTCTTTGGGAGTAATGATGTAGACGACCTCTTCTTCCAACCATTTTCTGTAGGTAGGACTCAGGTCTTTGGGCGATTTTGCTTTCTGTCCGGCAAAGGAGAACAGAGAGAGGAAAAACAGATAGAGGGTTAGATACAGAAAGAGCTTTTTTCTCATCATTTTTTTACCTCCAATTATATTACAGGTAACCGATCTTTTCAAATAACCTGGCCACTATGCTTCCGGCCACTATTTATAAACACATCCTTTCCCTCTTTTGTTGCTTAAGACAGGATATGAAGTCCTGACTGGAACTTACTTTTCATCGGGAGCAAAGAATGACCATCTTGTCATTGCGAATGTAATGAAGCAATTCCCTGTTGCGAGGCCAGGAGATTCATGGCAATCTCTTCTTGTCATTGCGAAGCCCAAAGGGCTGAAGCAATCCTATAATATGAGATTGCTTCACCACCAAGGCTGGTTCGCAATGACAAAATGCCTCAGTGGGGAAAATCCATAGGAGGGTGGCTTATTCTTTGATCACGGTTCTGGTAATGATTGCTTTGCCGGCAGCAGCGTTGAAGAGAACCGCAACTTAGGTTAAGATATGTGGTTCCGCTGAATCACGGCAAGGATCGATGAGAGCTTTCAGCGTGTCAGAAAGAGCGAGGAGATGACGTGAAAAAATTTGTCTTCTGGAGCATCCTCCATAAAAACACCTGCGTCGCCCTGAATGAGGACCTTTCCAAATACGCTCAGGGGGAGACTTTCTGGAAGGCCATGTTGAATTTGGGCGAGAACTTGAAAGAGTGGATTCCCTCTGCCATGACTGAAGAGAGCGCTATCAACCATCGGCTCAAGATGTACTATGAGACAGGGATCAACAAAGTCGAAATATTCGTCAATAAAGACGGAAAAAAATACGCGGTTAAATGCTCGAACAGCCGCAGCTTTATCGACGCTGCATCCGAAACAGAAGCGCTGTTGAAATACATAACCACTAGGGCTAAGACTTCTGTAATCGATCCTGGCCTAAAAAAGCTGGATTAATCAAATCGATTCTGATTGATCCTCTATTTTTATCGGCTTGAACGGTTTGAATAAGGAAAAATCGGACTCCTTCAGCTTTTTTTTGAAGTTTTCGACATCCGTCTCAAAGACAGCATTTACTTTCTGTAAAAATTCTTCTACCGCGGGTACAGCCTTCTCATACAGCACTCTGGCCGCCTCGCTGATCGGTTCGTATCCAGCCCGTGTTATACCTCTTACAGCTCTCATGACCTGCATCCTCAATCCGGCTGACCGGTCAGCGATTCCCTGTTTGGGAGGAGTGGGATTCAGGGTTTCAGCCAGGTCTTCCAGCTTTTTGTCAAGACCGCGCGCCGCTTTCATGAGGTCTTTATTTTCTCTGACATGGCCCAGGATGGTTTGGAGGGTGTTCCTTGTCTCGTCGATTTGACGGCTGGCTGTATTGATGGCATCGGATAGTTTTTGGGCTTCCTTTCCTGCATCGTAATTTGCTTTGAGAACATTCCTGTCCACATCGATCCGGGGATCAAACTCCACCGCAAGCTTTTGGCTGACTTCTTCACCGTCATATTTGATCTTCACCATGTATTCTCCAGGCAGTGCTGTCAGGCCTCCGCCGAATCTGAAAAAGGAGGACCGTCTTGCAGAGGAGTCATCTTCCTCTGTCTGCTCCATGAAATTCCAGTATACGCGATTGATGCCCTTGTTTTCGGTGCTGCTTAGACGGCTGATCATTTTCCCGCTGCTGTCCTCGATGGTGATTTGCACCCGTGAAGAGCCGGCGTTCATCATGCCCATTCCGCGAAACCTCGAGCCTCCCCTCTGCCTCATCCGTTCCATCATCTGCTGCCGCCTCTCATCCATTTCTTGTTCGTCCTTCTCTTTTTCTTTTTGCTCGCTGGGAGTGAGGTAGTAGGTGATCGCAGCTCCTGTGGTTTTGTTTTCACCGATGAATTCTGTGTCCCCGGGGCTTTGGTAAGAACTCAGCCTTCCCTGCTGGAACTGATAGGCCTGGGGCACATTGAAGAGATAGATCTTCTTTTTTATGATTTCAGCGGAGAATTCCCTTAATGGCGAGATATCGTCGATGATATAAATGGCCCGGCCGTGTGTCCCGACGATCAGGTCGTTCTCACCGGGATGAACAGCGATATCTCTCACAGGAACGGTCGGAATTCCATGGGTCCATTTCATCCAGTTTTGGCCGCCGTTAAAACTTACGAAGAGGCCGAATTCTGTTCCCAGAAAGAGCAGGTTTTTATTGAGGGGATCTTCTTCGATCACATGAACGAATCCATCGATCTCTGGGGTGGCCAGGCTTTTCCAGGATTTCCCGAAATCATGGGTGACATAGACATAAGTGGTCCAATTGGCACGCCGGTGGTCATCGAACACCACATAAGCAGTGGCTGCATCGAATTTAGAAGCCTCCACATGAGGAACCCAAGTCGCAGGAGGGACCATTCCCTTTTTACCTGAAGTCAGCTCTTTGGAGACCAGCTCCCAGGTTGTGCCGCTGTCTTTTGTGAGCTGCACATTTCCATCGTCGGTTCCCACCCAGATCACACCTTCCTGCACCGGACTGGGAGCGATACAGAGAATCGAGCAGTGATTTTCTGCGTTGGTCACATCCAAAGTCAAACCGCCGCTTTCGGCTTGTCTTTGTTTTTCTGGATCGTTCGTGGTCAAGTCCGGGCTAATAATCTCCCAGGTTTGGCCCTTATCCGGACTGCGGTGCACGAATTGGCTTCCAAGATAAATCGTCGCCGGATGGAAAGGGTCCACTGCAAATCCGGCATTCCAGTTGTGGCGGTGTTCGACATCGGATACTGTGGGAACGATGCTCCGGCTGGTGCCGAGGTTTGTATCGAAGTAGTACAGATTTCCTCCTTGAGACATGCCGTATCCGGCACCAGGGACTTCGGGATTCGGTTCGGTGTCGAACCCGTCGCCCCCGCCGACGGTTTTCCACAGATAACTGTAGATAGCACGTTCCTTCAGCACATAGCCTGGGCCCATCCAGGATCCGTTATCCTGAAGGCCGCCGTATACATTGTAGGGAGTCTGTGTATCGAAGCTTACATGATAGAATTGGCCCAAAGGAAGATTGGTCACGAACCGCCAGCTCTGTCCGCGGTTATAGCTGATCACCACACCGCCGTCGTTTCCGACAACCAGCATCTCGCCGTTGGGATGCGCCCAGAGGGCGTGATAGTCAGAATGGGACTGCATGAAAGAGGCCAGACGCTCAAAACTTTTTCCTCCATCCTCGCTGACTAAAATCTGGCTGTGCAGGATGTAAACGATGTTTTCATTCACCGGGTTAACCCAAAGACGGCAGTAATAAAAGGGACGGCTGTTGACGTTGGACTCATCATTGACCATATTCCAGGTGAGCCCGCCGTCGGTCGAACGGTAAAGAGCGTTCTTGGTGGCCTCGACCAGAGCGTAGACGATATTGGATTTGTTGGTGGAAAAGGCCACTCCTATGCGGCCCAATTCTCCTTCGGGAAGCCCGTCCTCATCTGAGAGTTTCTTCCAGTCTTTTCCTCCATTTTCCGTGATGTAAAGGCCGCTTCCCGGACCGCCTGATTTGAAAAACCAGGGCCAGCGGCGGTGCTCCCACATGGCTGCGAGGATCTTATTGGGATTGCCAGGGGCCATGGCCATGTCGGCGACCCCTGTTTTTGCATCCACATAGAGGATCTTTTCCCACGTCTCGCCGCCGTCGACGGTTTTGAAGACACCCCGCTCCGGATTTTCGCCCCAAGTGGTCCCGAGGGCTCCGACATATGCCACATCTGGATCGTCGGGATCGAGCAGAATTTTGCTGACCTTTTCGGTCTTTTCCAGTCCTAAGAATTTCCAGGTCTTCCCCCCATCGATGGTGAGGTAGACGCCGCGTCCCACGCCGACGCTGTTCCGGGGAGTGGCTTCTCCGGTTCCAATCCAGACGATGTTGGGATTATGCTGGTTGATGGCTATAGCCCCGATCGAAGAGACCGGCTGGTCGTCCATAATCGGATTCCAGGTGATTCCTCCATCTGCGGATTTCCATAATCCGCCTGTGGCGGCCCCGACATAGATAATGTTCGGATCAAACGCAACGGCATCGATGGCTCCGATCCTTCCGCTCATGTTCGCCGGACCGATACTTCTGGCTTTTAAACCGGAAAACAGGTCGGGATCGAACTGAGCGAAGGATGTCTGACTGATGAGAAGCAGACAGATGCCGATTAAAGCTAAGGCTTTGATAGAAAATCCCCTCATTGAGCCCTCCTTAAATATTAGCGGTCAAATACAGGGTTGTCGGACTAGAAGCTGTATCCTAAGCCCACAGAGAAAGCATAAGAGGTTTTCTTGTAGGTCTCATTAAAGACTCCAAAATCAGGGTACAGAATATTCTTTGAGTCATCCAGATAATTTACGTAAATAACGCCAAGATCCAAATCCAACTCTGGAGTCACTGCGATCCTGCCCCCAAACCCGAAGGCACTGCTGTCGAGTTCATAGCTGAGGTCGTTCAGATAATCTTCGCTCAACCCGACTTTGGTGTAGAGGTATCCACCGCTGATCAGAATAGTGTCGGTAAGGTCGTATTCCAAACCGATGCCGATATCATAGGAGTTAGAATCCACCAGGTCTTCCCGTCCCTCCCAGTCTGCACTCTTGTCAAAGAACATATGATAGGAAACCATCACGCGCAGCTCAGGCATCAGAGAATATTCCAAGCCCAAAGAGAGGATGCCCGGAATATCGTTCTGAGTTTTTTCTCCGTCCGGAAACAGTCCCACATCATCCTGAGTGGTATCGTTTTCGAATTCCAGGCTGGTGTTGAATTCATACCTGATCCCTATGTTCAACTCCTCGGCCGGTTTGATAAACAGGCCGACTATCGGAGTGAAACCGGTTGCGGTTTGTTTGGCATCCACGATCTTATCCGAGACCAAAGCGGCATAGTAGGGCTGTCCAATCAAAGTAAAAAACTGGGATGCGGAGATATAGTCACCGGTTGGATTCAGCAGGGGATGCAGGGGATTGATCAGGATATTCTTGATGTGTCCTTCATATGTATTTTCCGCGTAGATGTAACGAACTCCGCCGGCAGCGGAGATCATATCGCTGAGGGCATAAGACACATTGAGTTGAAAACCATAGTAGACCGATTTGCCGTTGAATGCCACATCCGCTTGATAGCCCGATGTCGGAACTCCCAGGAAAGTAACAAGGGGTGGTATTTGAGAAATCGGGACCGTGAACGAGGGCAGGCCAGAAGCAAAATCGGCCGTGCCTCCTCCTGAATTCGGGCCAAAGCCGAAAGATAAGGCCAGCTTTTCTTTCTTATAGACGACAAAAACAGAGGGGAAGAACGGGACATCCACTTCGCCCATGTACTCTGATTGGTTAAGAAAAGGGAAGGCGTTGACTACGGTTTTTTCCTGCCAGATGGTTTGGTTGTGAACAGCGATATGGAAGCCATCGTCCAGTTGGGTCAAGCCTGCGGGATTATAGTACACGGCATCGATGTCTGTGGATGCGTTTCGGGCGAGCAGCCGTAAGTAATGTGTGCTTTGGTTGGTGTTCGTAATGATCGTTGCAAAGCCCAATGGGATACAGAATAACAATAAAGTTGCAGCTAATAACACTTTTTTCATGTTACCTCCTAAATGACTATTTACTGCACATGATTCCCTGCGTTATAAACGCAGCGTTCCGTTATATATAAAAAAATTTTATATAAAATTCAAGAAAAAAACAGTAAAATCATATTCTCAAGATAATCGATTCGTGCTTTAATTTTTCTGAATGATTGCTGATGCAGCCATGGCAAGAATGACATTCATCGGCGCAGGAAGCTATGGGACGGCTGTGTCCAGTCATTTCGCTGAAAACAGACAAAATGAAGTTATCGTTTATGGGCGAAACAGAGAAGTCATCTCCGAGATTAATCAGGATCACACAAATTCAAGATATCTCGGGGCATGCCGTATTTCCAATCGTCTGAGGGCGACTTCTCATTTTCCAGAGGCTGTCAAAGGCGCAGAATTTCTTTTTATCGCTGTACCTGCTCAGGAAGTGCGAAACATAACGAGACTCCTTGCAGACGCCATCAAAAACGATATTATCATCATCAACCTTGCAAAGGGGATCGAGGTCGAGAGCCTTAAGCGTATGTCGCAGGTGATCTCTGAAGAGCTTAATGGCCTCAGGTTTGAGTTCGAAGTGATGACGCTTTCCGGCCCCAGTTTTGCTGAAGATGTGGTCAACACAGAAAAATCAGTTGCTCTGACATTGGGAGGAGAGAACCGGCGAAGGCTCAAATGTGTGCGGGATCTCCTCCATTCAGAAAGCTTCCGTGTTTTCGCCTGTAAAGACCTGGTGGGCGTGGAAATGGGCGGAGCTCTTAAGAATGTCTTTGCCCTAATGGCTGGGATCATGAAAGGTGCCGGTGAAGGCAACAGCTATCTGGGAGAGTTCATTCCCCGGGCATTGGTGGAAATTGACACCATTAAAAGATATTTTGGAGCGAGACGCGACACAGCACGTGCCGTATCCTCACTTGGGGATCTCATCATCTCCTGCACCGAGGCAAGTAGAAATTTCCGTTTCGGGAAAGCCTATTCGGAGTGCTTTTCCAAGGTATTATCTGGGGCTGATGTCATCAAGATGGCTTTCGATGCTATCGGGAATAAGACTGTGGAAGGTTATCATACACTCAAAGCAATCTATGGGTTTGTGGATAAGAAAAATATGTTTGCTCCGATAGTGAGGGAACTCTACGATATTCTCTACGACGGTCAGAAGACAGGAAAAGGTCCTGCTGATGCTATCGCTTCCTTCCGTCAGGCTGACAGCCTGAGAACCTGGGAGAACCTGAGAACGTACTCACGCATGCTTGGGAGCATCTTTCCCCAATTCTGGTACAGGCGGTACGCTTCAAGTTGGAAAGCGATCGGGAAGGATATTTTCAAAAATCGCTAGCGTTTTTTTTTGCGTGCTTTGGGAGGAACCCAATTTTCGATAAATCTTTGCCCGCCCTCGTGTTCTTCGACCAGAGCCTGAAATATCGCCTGCATCTGTTCATAAGGCAATGTCCCGATGATCATACGACCGTTGATGATCATCGTCGGCGTGGAACGTATGCCATAATCGAATCTTTCTGCTGTCTTTTCATATTCTGTGCCCGTATTCATGATGCGCTGAACCAGGTCGTGGGTGTATGGATCGTGGAAGGCTTCCTCCACTCCGTATCTCATCGCTAGCTCACGACGCCAATCCGGATCTCTGGCCGCATTGAAGTTGGCAAAGATTTCATCGTGGATGGCGAGAAATTGTGACGGATCATAGGCCGCAATGTAAGAAAGTTCGCATGCTCCTGGATGGAGATTCTTGTCCACAACGGAATTGCATTTTTCATCGAGGGGGAAAAACTGAAAGGCGATATTGATCTTTCCGGCGAATTCTTCTTTGAGTTTGTTAAGCTGCTGTGTTGAGTACAGACAATCGGAACACAGAAAATCCACATATTCGACGATATGGATGGGCGCGTCTTCGAAGGATTCGGTGGAACGCGCGGTCCAATAAGGCGAGATAAAGCTCGGATTGCCCACTACAGGAAGTTCGTAGAACTGCTTGACAATCTGGGTGGTTATTCCTGCTTGAGCATCACGTTTGGCCTCGTGAAAGAGGATCATCCCATAAGCTCCCAGAGCAGTGATGCAGGCGAGAGTGACAATCATCTTCAAGGAGGGACGGAAGTAGCGTGCCATGCCTTGACCTCGGGCGATTCCATACTTCCAGAAAAGAGCCAGGCTTAAAAGGGCAAAGACATAGTAGCCTATGCAGAGCAGGCACAGGCTCTTCATGATGAAAACAGAGTAGAGGATGAGCCCGATGACACCCAATCCGTTAAGGAGTGCGATGAATGAGTTGGTCCGCTCAAAACTCTCCGAAGGAAAGAGGGCCCCGAGTGCCACCAGGGCACCTACGATCAATCCGAAAAATCCGATAGGGATTCCCATGAACTGAGAGAGAGAGGAGAATGCTGAACTGTCGCAGTTGAAAAAAGTGCTGATGTCGCAGAAGGAGCCTTCAAAAATTGATTCGGGGTAATTGGCCAGAAAAAAATGCTGAATGGTCAGGATGGATGCTGTCATCATGCCTATGCCCGTAAGGAAACTCAGGATGCGAGGGCCTCGAACTCCGTTGACGGTCAGTGACGTGCTCTTCGGCATGTATATTCCTCCGATAAACATTCTCGAGTTTAGTTCTCTAGGGTACTGTTTTTTATGCCAGAAATCAAGTAGTCGTTTTATCCGCGGATGGCCCAGCGGAAAAGATTGGAAAGCTTTGGCGGCCCTCCTTGCATCAGGATGCCTACTCGAAAAATCCTTCCTCCAATCCATACAGTTATGCCGGTGAAGATGATGACTCCGATGAGCCCAACCCAAGGCTGCCAAGCCGGAATCGCTACAGGTGCTGCTTTTCTGAGAAGCATGAGCATGGGCGTAAAAAGGGGAAAAAGTGACAGCCAGGTGGCCAGGGCGCTGTTGGGTTCCATCAGGATGGGCAAAAAAATGAACATGGGGAAAAAAACGGGAAACATGCCCGGGAACGTCAGGTTCTGCGCATCTTTAGGGTCATTGCAGGCTGAACCCAAAGCGGCTAATAAAGATCCCAACATGATGATTTCCAGCACCAGAAAAGAAAAAAACCAGGGGATCATGTGGAACGGAATAAAGTCAGTCAAACCGATTCTTCCCAGGAAGAATACCCCTCCGATCACATAAAATGCTGCCCCGGTCATCGATACGCCAAGGCCTCCCAGCACCTTTCCTCCCATGAACTCATGGGGTTTCATGCATCCGAGAAGTACCTCTGCGATCCTCTGGGTCTTCTCTTCCATGGTCGTGTTCAGAAGCGGCATGGCACCCATCATGACCATCATGAACATCAGGAAAAAAAGGACCGCAGGGATAATGAAAGCCTCTGCTTCGCTGGTCCTTCTTGCTTCCTGGATTTCACCGGATTCTTCGTCGATAGAGATGAGCCCCATGGGTTCGACTTGAATCCAGGTCATTATCTCTTCGGCTTGAGACATATCGACACCGGCGTCTTCCAGTCGCATCCTGCGCAGATAGGGATTGATGGTGTTGTTCAGCCAGTTGCGGATGTTGTCCACCGCAGCATTTGTGGCATGGTATTTTATGCTAAAGGCATTCTGTTCTCCCTTAGGACGAAGAACATTCGGACCGATCTCCAGAAAGGCATGGAGCTCGCCGCGGCGGATGCGGTTGGAGAGTTCGAATCTCTGAGCTTGGGGATCCAATGTTTCCGGTTCCAAGACCTCCAAAATGTATGCGGGTTGGATTTTTTTACCGGTTTCCTTGTCATAAACAGATACGGCATTCCTCTCTTCTGTGGCTTTCAGCAGCATATCTGTCACGATTCCCGAACGGTCCAGTACAGCCACCCGTTTATCCTTCGTGTCCACCTGGCCTCTAAAGAGGTACATGGCAATGGCACTTCCTCCCATCAGCACAGGCATAAGGATCAACATGATGATGAATCCTTTTGTCTTGACCGAAGCTAGATATTCCCTTTTTGCCAGTCCAAACACCTTACGCATCGGCTTCCTCCCTTGCTTCAGGTCCGGCAATCCTCAGAAAGATATCGTACAGAGTCGGTTTGGACAGCTCAAAGCTGTATACTCGCGTCCGGGACATGATTTCGGAGAGGGTTTTCTGATGGTCATCACCGGGATGGAGGCGCAGCTCCTGAACCTGTCCGAAGTCCGTGATTTTCTGTATGCCGGCCAGGTTTCGTAAGGCTGCCGCACCCCCTTCTACACGGATACGGAGCGTGTCGTTCCCATACTTATCCTGTATCGAGACCAGCGTCCCATCGAGCACTTTTTGTCCCCTGAAGATCATGAATATGAAGTCACACATTTTCTCGGCCACGTTCATGTCATGGGTGCTGAAGATAACGGTAGCTCCTTGCCTCCGGAGGTCGAGCACCGCGTTCTTGATTGCCTCGACATTAACAGGGTCCAGACCGGTAAAGGGTTCATCGAGGATGATCAGTTCTGGCTTCGAGACGATGGTCGCGATAAACTGTACTTTCTGCCCCATCCCTTTGCTGAGAGTCTCTATTTTATTATTGGCCCATTCGCTGAGATCGAGTCTATCGAGCCAGTAGTCCACGTCCTTGTTCACCTTTTGACCGCTTTTCAACTCACCGTAGAACTGGAGAAGGTCGCGCACCTTCATTTTTTTATACATGCCGCGTTCCTCAGGAAGATAGCCGATGCGGGCGCTGGTGGTCCCATAGGTTTCTTCGCCGAAGGTCCGGATGATCCCAGAGTCAGGATAGAAGATGTTCATGATCATGCGCAGGGTGGTTGTTTTTCCTGAGCCGTTAGGCCCGATAAAGCCGTAGATACATCCTTTTGGAACGTTGAGCGAAAGACTATCCACGGCTGTAACAGAACCAAAGGTTTTGGTGACATTTTCGATTTCGATAACATTCATTGCACATGCTCCAATACCTATTACGATGATTGATTCGAGTCGGTTTAGTCAACAGGAATTTTCCCTGTTTCGGAAGTGTTCTCTTGTCGATTTCTTTACTTTTTTAGAGGCCGCGTATATAGTATCATCTCTATTTCTGATTAGGAAGCTTTCACTATGGATGTAAGGTGTAGTCCTGAATAAACTCTTTCACGTATATGTATATAGAGTGATGACACCATCTTTAAAATGATGAGGAGGAAAAATTGAAAAAAGAAAAGATTCAAACCTTGTTGATCCTGGTAACCGCTTTTCTGGCCATCAGTATGCTGGCAGGATGTGCAGCCAAGACCGCTCCTGTTTGGGGCGATCCTCAGAAAGGACTTATCCTTCAATACAGAATGCCGGAAGGACAAGTGCTGAAGTATGAGTCGTGGGGAGAAACTCAACAGACAATGGAAGTCATGGGACAGACGATCGATGTCGACATAGACTCGATGAATGCCTTTTCTGTCGAATCGAAAGGACAAAAGGAACAAAATTATAGGCTCACCATTACCATCGATGACATGAGCATGGGTATCCAATCGCCGCAGGCTGATCTAGAGGCCGATATGAGCACCGTGATCGGCAAAAGCTTTGATATGTTGCTATCATCGCTTGGCAAAGAGTTGGAACTCATCGGAGCAGAAGACATTGAATACGATATGGGTCCAGAGGGAACGAGAAATGTAGCCGCAGGCTTCCAGGATATCTTTCCGGCCGTAACAAACAGACCCGTTAAGATTGGAGATACTTGGCCTGACGAGTCGACTGTTACCGATAAGAGCAGCAGCGGTGAAGCTATCATAAAGATCTCGAGTCTGAACACTTTGGAGGGATTCGAAACCATCGATGGATGGGAATGTGCCAGAATATCGGCCAAGGCTTCGGGGACAATCGAGGGCACGGGGGAGCAGCAGGGGATGGAATTGATCACCAGGGGAGACATTAAAGGAACAGCAACCTGGTATTTTGCCTATAAGGAAGGCCTGTTTGTGAAACAGACAATGGAAGGGAGTGTAGAAGGTACGGTCAACGTGCCCAGCCAGAGCATAGATATTCCCTTTACAAGAGAAATGACCTCCGAGATCAAGCTGGTCAAATAACGCATTGCGGTGGTCAAAAGTCCACAGATATTGCTGATAAGACAAAATACATAAACGTGCAGGAGATTGTCCAACTGGTCCTTACTATGGCTGGGGGAATAGCCCGCTGCGAACAGAGGATCCAAGCACATTCATAAAAGAGATGAGGGAGAGGAAAACAAGAAATCTCAGATTAAACTCAGATATTCAGTGAAAAGGAAAGCAGTCATGAAGAAGCTTAAAATCGCTCTCTTCGTTTGTTTGTTTATAGGAAGTTCATTGGGATCTGCTCAGAATCAACAGACAGCAGATCTGGTCATCACCAATGCAAAAATCTTCACGGTATCTGAAGAGAATCCTTATGTCCAGGCGATCGCTGTGAAGGATGGGAACATCCTGGCATTGGGATCAAATCAGGACGTTGCACCATATACAAGGACCACCACCAAGGTTCTGGATGTTGGAGGGAAACTGGTCATTCCAGGCTTTATCGATGCCCACTGTCATTTTGGATCTGGCGGACATTCGTTGACAATGCTGGATCTCAGTAATGCTCTCTCTGTAGATTACATCCAAAAGCAAATTGCAGCCAGGATCGAAGACCTTCCTGAGGGCGCTCCTGTTTTTGGCTTTGCTTCCTTCCCCAATCCCGGACTTTTCAAGGGCTTGGGCTGGCCAAAAAAAGAAATATTGGATAAAGTTTCTCCGAATAATCCTATTGTCATGCGGCGCAGAGGCGGGCATGCGGTATGGGTGAACAGTGTTGCGCTGAAAAAATCGAACATCACCAAGGATTCGGAGGTGCCAGAAGGCGGAGAGATCGTCCTCGATCCAGAGACAGGCGAACCGACAGGGATCCTGAAAGAAGCTGCACAGAGCTTGCTGAAGGTTTGGGATCAACCAAAGCCCAAGGAAGATATCGAAAGAGCGCTCGAACACGCAGCCAAACTCGGCCTGACCAGCATTCATACGGGTTCCTACTTAAAACAAATTGAAATTTTTAAACAATTGAGAGATGAGGGAAAATTAACACTCAGGGTGTATGCATGGCTTTCTTTAGATGATATAGATGATTATATCCAAAAGGGGATAAAGCAGGGCCAGGGCGATCATATGGTGAAAATCGGCTTTCTCAAAGCTTTCATCGATGGGACTATCGGAGTTCGATCGGCCCTGATGTTCGAGCCTTTTGCCGAGGAGCCCGGAAATACAGGACTTGCCCAGTACGAGGAGGAAGAATTCTATGCATTGGTGGAAAAAGCTCACGCGAATGGCTACCAGGTCGGTGTGCATGCCATCGGCGATAAGGGCGTTCACTGGGTATTAAACGCTATCGAACAGGCCCAGCAGAGGCATGGAAAAAAGGGACTCCGTCACAGGGTCGAACACAATACCGTTACCACATTCGAAGATACCAAAAGATACGGCAGACTCGGAGTCGTGGCTTCCATGCAGCCCAATATCACAGGAAGCGAAATGTACAAGAGAATGCGATTGGGGGTGGAGCGGGCCAGGCGGGTCGATATGTGGAAAACCCTGCTCGACAACGGGGCCGTTCTTGCCTGGGGAACGGATTGGCCAGTGTCTCCACTCAATCCCACGTTCAATCTGTATCAATTGGCGACCAGGTATTATGAAGAAGAACGGTTGACAATGGCTGAGGCCATTAAATATTACACCTATGGGCCTGCTTACGCATCATTTGAAGAAGACATCAAAGGCACCCTAGAGGTTGGAAAGCTTGCCGACATGGTCGTGCTTTCCCAGGATCTTTTCACCATCCAACCCAGGGACATCACGAAGACTGAGGTTTTGTACACCATCCTCGGTGGGAAGATCGTTTATGAGAACTCATCCGAGTAAAACATCTTAACATCTTAATTCCATTTGGGATTTATTTTCTTGTCATTCATCGACATCCTTAATAGAATGTGTGGAGAGTATTCATTGAGAAAAAGGAGGAGGAGTATGAGAAACAAATCGATAACCTGCTCGATCATTCTGGGAATCGTATGGATGCTGTTGCCTGTTTCGCTTCAAACCCAAGAGGTCCCAACTCTTGCCGGTCATTGGGAAGGGTCCATCGACATCCCCGGGATGAAACTCGAAGTCCTGATCGATTTCGTCCAGAAAGAAGATGGAAGCTGGGAAGGGAAGATTTCCATACCTGCTCAGAAGGCAAAAGATGTTCCGTTGAGTCCCATCATTGTCATCGATAAAGATGTGGCTTTCGAGATAGAAGGAATCCCTGGAAAGCCCACCTTCAAGGGAACGGTTAGCGATGATGGAATGTCTATATCCGGAGAATTCACCCAGGGAGACCAGAAATTCCCTTTTAATCTCAGCCGGGCGGTCAGTCCCAAAATCAGAGCCAAAAACGCCCTGGCTGAATTTGATCGAGTGATCGAAAGAGGGCTTAAAGAACTCAACGCTCCTGGAGCGGCCATGGCTGTGGTCAAAGACGATGAGGTCATCTTTGCCAGAGGATTGGGTTACCGGGACGTGGACCAACAAATCCCGATGACTCCTGACACCCTCCTGGCCATTGGTTCGGCTTCAAAGGCCTTCACCACGTTTGCCATGGGAGTTTTAGTCGATGAGGGCAAGCTGGAGTGGGATGAGCCGGTGCGGGACTACATCCCCTGGTTCCGCCTTTACGATTCCTTTGCCAGCGAGCGGCTGACTCCTCGCGATCTGGTCACTCATCGATCCGGTCTTCCGAGGCACGACCTCTCCTGGTACAACAATTTCGAGGCAAGCCGGGAGGAATTCGTCAGAAGGCTGGCGCATTTGAAACCGACTGCCGATCTCAGGCAGAAATTCCAGTACAACAACTTGATGTTCCTCACGGCTGGATATCTGGTAGAAGTGTTGACAGATAAGAAATGGGAAGATGCCATCCGGTCGCATGTCTTTGAACCTTTGAAGATGGAGAGAACGAATTTTTCTGTCGAAGACTCTCAAAATGATGAAAATTTCGCGCTTCCCTACCGTGAAAGAGAAGGGAAGATCGAACAGATTCCTTTTCGTAACATCACCAATATAGGTCCGGCTGGTTCCATCAATTCCAGTGTGAACGAGATGAGCCACTGGCTTTTGGTCCATCTCAACAATGGAAAATTCGAAGGCCAACAAATCATCGGTGCCCAGACTCTCGGAGACATGCATTTGGCGCACATGCCTACAGGAGCGACACCTGCCATTCCCGAGGTGACGCCGGCAGACTACGGATTGGGGTGGTTTGTGGACACATACAGGGGCCACCGTCGAGTCCACCACGGAGGCAACATCGATGGTTTTTCCGCCCTGGTCAGCATGCTGCCGGAAGAAGGAGTCGGATTTGTGGCGCTCGTGAATAAGAACGGAACGCCCTTGCCAGAGCTGCTGGTGAGACAGGCAACAGACCTAATTTTGGACCTCGAGCCAAAAGACTGGATCGCAGAGGCGGCCGAGAGAAAAACCAAAGGGGAGGAAGCCCAGGAGGAAGCAAAACAGAAAAAGCACACCCGCCGAAAATCCGGCACAAAGCCGGCGCACAAACTTGAGGAATACACCGGAGAATATCATCATCCAGGATATGGAGATTTGGAGGTCGTTCTTCAGAAGAGGCAGCTTCACTTTACCTATAATGGAATTACCACACCTCTCGAGCACTGGCATTATGAGACTTTCTACGGGAAGCGGGCGGATGATCCCGTTTTTGAAGACATGAAGCTCACTTTCCGTACCGATGTTAAAGGCAACGTAGCCAGTCTTGAGGCTCCATTTGAGCCGACCTTGGATCCTATTGCATTTGAAAAGAAGCCGGATGCTCGACTCTTCGATCCTGAATATCTCCAGCAGTTTGTGGGAAAGTATCAGTTGATCAATCAGGTTATCACCATCGATCTGAAAGGGAACAGTCTCACTGCCTTTATTCCCGGGGGAACGGAATTGGATTTAATTCCTGAAATCGGAGATGAGTTCATCCTGAAACAGGTCAAAATTATCAGCCTGAAATTCAAAACCGACGAGAAAGGTCGAGTGACCGGCCTGGAACTCTACCAGCCCGATGGAGTCTATGAAGCCAAGCGTATCGAGGACTAAGCCAAAGAAAGCAGTTGGTGTGCGAGGATGAGCATACCCTGGATGGGAACGTCGTAAGGGCAGGCAGCTTCGCACAAGCCTGAGCACGTCCTGCAAACCTCGGCTTTAACACCGGGAATCTTGTTGTACTTCTCCATGGCTTCCCTTTCTCTGCCCTGGGCGACGAAGTAGTGGTTAAAGCGCATGATGGAATTCACCGGCACTCCATGAGGGCAGGAGGGCTCGCACACTCCGCAGGCATGACGGCAGTAGAACCCGCCGCATCCCTGCTTGTAGGCTGTCAGGATTGCTTTGTCTGCTTCGTCCAGTGCTCTTCCCGAAAGGCTGAGTATCCGGTCCAGCTCGTCATAGGTTCCGATGGAACAGCAGACCGTGCTGACACGGGGATTGGAAAGAACGAACTTGATGGCGGCTGCCCTGATTTCGTCGGGGTTTTGCAGGTTGTGTTTTTTAATGAAGTGTTCGGCCTTGTCCAGGTTGGCTTTGAACCTTACCAGCCCTTCCTTGTAAAGGGGGTGGACGTCTTTTCCTGCTTTTTCCGTCCTCTCCACCGAAGATTTGACTTTATAGTAATTGAAAACCGGGGTGGTCTTCATCATGGTGGTTCCGATTTTTTTCTCGTGGCAGACCTCCAGAACTTTTTCCGACTGGTCCATCCTGAGGAAGTTGTAGGCAAAAAGGAAGACATCGAAGCGCCCGTCTCCGGCTGCGGCCAAGAGGATTTTATCCATAGTCTGCTCCGGGTCTCTGAACCAAAACGAACCGTGGTTGGAAGCCCCAATATAGCGGATCCGTCCGTTGGTCTTGAGCTCCTGCATGGCGGCGTGAAATCCCTCATGTTGGAGAGCTTCCACTGTTTCGGGACAGTGCAGCATCATACAGTCGACGTATTCTGTTCCCAGGTCCTGAAGAATTTTTTGCGTCCGCTTGATAAGCGCTTCCTTGGACGTCTCTCCCTCCATCAGCATCTTGGATGTGATGAAAAGCGATTTGCGGTCGCGATCCTTGATCACTTTACCGATCATCTGGTGGGATCCAGGGTAACTTTCTCCTGTATCTATGTAATTGATGCCAGCATCCAGCATGGCTGCCATAATTCCTTCGTCCCGGATATAACCTGTACCGAGGTCTGATACCTTGAATCCTGTCCGGCCTAAAATGCGGTGATCCTTGATTTTGACTTCTGGTTTTTCTTGGACTTGTTGTGGATCAGTGCTTTTGCTTCCTTTGGTGCGAGCCCATCCGTCTTTAGCAGCGATTCCTGCACCGAAGAGACCCAATGTTGTAGCCTTTAAAAAGTTCCTGCGGGTAGTATCTTTCTTCTTTTGCATACTGCCTCCTCTGAGAGATTACTTTTATAGGCTGTCAATATATTTTGGAACAGGATAAATGTCAACAAGGATTCTCAACATCACTTCTTATTTGACTGAACTCCATGGCTGTGATATCAATGTCATCATGCTCTTACAAAGGAAGTTCTCGTAAGCGAATTTTTGTGAATTTATCCAGTTTTCAAGAAGGGAGTCCAGAATGGCCAACGAAGTAAAAAAAGTGAACAAGCACTGGGGGCGCTGGCTGGTTCTCTTTGTGATCAGCATGGTGATGTTCGGATCCTACTATATTTATGATGTGTTGAGCCCGATAAATGAATTTATTCAACAGGATATGGGCATCGACAATGCCCGGTTTGGGCTGCTTTTTTCGTTTTATTCCCTTCCCAACCTTCTTTTCTTGCTGATTGTCGCTGGATTTGTTCTTGATCGATTCGGCATAAGAAAAGCGGGCACCTTCTACGTTTTTCTTGTTCTGTTGGGATCGGTCATTACTGCACTCGGTGCAGGAAAATCCCTTGTGGTGATGCTCATCGGAAGGATAATCTTCGGATTCGGGTCTGAATCAACCCTCCTCGTTACCAACAAGGTGATCGCACGTTGGTTCAAGGGGAAGGAATTAGGATTTGCCTATGGTTTGAATATTACGGTGATGAGGCTGGGAACCATACTGGCATTGAACACGGCTGCTCAAATAGCCGACTGGACCGGTTCGTGGCGCTGGTCTGTATGGGCCAGTGCGGCGGTCATGCTGGTATCCTTTATCCTCTTTTTAATCTACCTGGTCATCGACAAGGATGTGGATAAAAAGATTAAAGCAGGCTTAGAGGAGAAAGTGGTGGTTAAAGATATCTTCAAGCTGAGTTCTGCTTTTTGGTTTATCAGCATTTTGTGTGTGACATTCTATTCGGCGATTTTTCCCTTTTCCAATCATGCGCCGAGATTTCTCCAGATGAAGTTCGGTCTTTCGGCGGCAAAGGGAGGGCTGTATACCTCTTATATCATGACAGCTTCCATGATCTTCACTCCTCTTTTGGGCCTGCTGGTCGATAAGTTCGGGCATAGGGGGAAGATCATGGTTCTAGGATCGTTAATGCTCGTCCCGGCACACCTTCTGCTCGGGTTGACATTCGTTCACCCTGCTGTATCGTTTTTGATTCTCGGTGTCTCCTTCTCGCTTGTCCCTGCGGCCCTCTGGCCGGCCATTCCCATATTGGTCAAAGAGAAATTTCTTGGTACAGCTTTTGGACTGGTGGCCTGGGTTCAGATGTTCGGGCTTTTTCTGTTTCCGATGCTGGCCGGGAAGATCGTGGATCTCTCAGGAGATGACTACACCAATATGGAAATCATGTTCGCCATGCTGGGATTTGTGGGACTCATCTTTTCGATTCTTCTGCTCAGGGCTGACAAGAAACAAGGGATCGGTCTGGAGCTGCCGACAAAAGAAGCGCAGGCTAAGGCCGACAATGCTTCCTGACAGAAAGGCCTCGGAGTAAGGCATTTTTACCCTTAATGGGGTGACAGTAAACGCGATTACAGAATTATGAAAGGCCTATTTCAGAAACAGGATTCATAATCTCTCAATTCTAGGGCTATGGTTTTGATTTGGCGAGTGGACACCCTGCTCTTAATCCGTCTCTCAGACTGCCTCCTTTATAACTCTCAGCAATAGAAAACAAAAAAAATGCCAATTTTATAACTGGAAGTTATAAAAATTTTTACCTTCGAGCCCTAGGGTGTTTTGTGTCTTGAAAAAACTGACCTTAGAATATTGAATTGACATAAATATTTGCATCTAGAAAATAAGTGGCGTAAGCTGGAAATAGTTCTATTTCCCGAGGATAAAATGACGAAGAAAAAATTACTTTTCCCGGCACATGTATTCTGTTTTGTTGCGCTTCTCATCGTTGGAATAGCCTGTCAGGGGAAGGGCAAAAGAGATTATTCAGTCAAACCAGTGGAGTTTACCAAAGTGAAGATTTTGGATGAATTCTGGCGGTCGAGGATGGAGACAAACCGAAGAGTCACTATTCCCTTTGCTATGGAGCAAAATGAAGAAACTGGGCGCGTGGATAACTTCGAAATTGCCGGTGGTTTGAAGCAAGGGGAGTACAAAGGGGAGAGATACAACGATACCGATGTGTACAAGGTGATGGAGGGAGCGGCTTACACTTTAGCCACCGAGTCTGATCCAGAGCTTGAAAAATACCTGGACGAGTTGATCGGGATTATAGCAGCAGCCCAGGAGGAGGACGGCTATCTGTTTACGCCACGCACGGCATCGCCGGAGAAGCCAGTCATCGGGATAGGAGAAGAGCGATGGTCCAACCTTGGCGTCAGCCATGAGCTGTATAATGTCGGACATATGTATGAGGCTGCTGTGGCCCATTACCAGGCAACCGGCAAACGCAATTTTCTGGATATCGCAATCAAGAATGCGGACCTTCTGGTCAGAACGTTCGGTCCGGATAAATTGAGATCTGCGCCTGGGCACCAAGAAGTGGAGATAGGCCTGGTCAAACTCTATCGGGTGACTGGCAACCAGGACTACCTGAACCTGGCCAAATATTTCCTCGACCAAAGGGGAAGGGATCTCAAGCTCAAATTCTACCCTGAAGGACACCGGTTTGCTATCTACAACGACCCCATTCAAATCCAGGCGCACAAGCCGGTCCTCGAACAGGAAGAAGCTGTCGGACATGCTGTGCGGGCGATGTATATGTTCGCAGGCATGGCAGATGTCGCGGCACTCACCGGAGATGAAGAATATGTTCATGCTAGCGACAGGCTCTGGGAGAATGTGGTGACTAAGAAGATGGCGCTGACCGGAGGACTTGGGGCCCATCATGACCGAGAGCGGTTCGGAAAAAATTATGAACTTCCCAATCTGACATCTTACAATGAGACCTGCGCTGCCATCGGAAGCGTGTTGTGGAACCACCGGTTGTTTCTACTCCATAAGAATGCCAGGTACATCGATGTTCTGGAGCGAACTCTGTACAATGGAGTCGTTGTGGGGGTATCTTTAGAAGGAGATACTTTTTTCTATCCTAATCCATTGGCTTCAGATGGAAAGTTCAGGTTCAACAAGGGCGCAGCCTGCCGACAACCGTGGTTCGGGACGGCCTGCTGTCCTGGGAACATCGCACGCTTTATTCCCTCGATTCCAGGATATATTTATGCCTCGACAGAGGACGAGATCTATCTCAACCTTTTCGTCGTCAGTGAAACGACCGTAAACCTTGGCGGTCAAATGATTAGAATCGAGCAGGAGACGCAGTATCCCTGGGATGGAAAAGTCAGAATAAAGATATCACCCACTCATGAGACCGAGTTCACACTCTATGTCCGTATCCCTGGCTGGGCCCAAAATCAGCCTGTTCCAGGAGACCTGTATCGCTATGGGAATGCAGTTGACGCACAACCAGAGATAACGGTCAATGATGAATCCATGACTATCGGGCTGGAAAATGGCTTTGTGCGGCTTCGACGCATGTGGAAACCCGGCGACACTGTCAAAATCGACCTTCCCATGCCTGTCCGGCTCGTGGTGAGCCATCCAAATGTTAAAGAGAACCTTGGAAAAGCAGCCTTGGAACGAGGCCCTCTGGTCTACTGTGTTGAAGGTATCGATCACGGAGGGAAGGCTCTGGACTTGATGCTGTCAGGGGATCCGGAGTTTTTCGCAGAATATGACCCTGATTTCCTTAATGGGCTTGTGGTTATCAAAGGAAGAGCATTTCAGGACGGAAAAGAGAAGACACTTACCGCCATCCCTTACTATGCCTGGTCCCACCGCGGGACAGGAGAGATGACAGTTTGGATCGATCGAGCCGAACCTGAGAGGCGAATTAGGTAATTGGGTATACTGGCACCGAATTAGAATTAGAGGGGATTATTCGTAGCGGAGGGCTTTTGCCGGATTTGAGGTGGCGGCCTTCAGAGCTTGATAGCTGACTGTGGCTGCGGCGATCAAAAGCGCCACTCCCGCTGAGAATACGAAGATTTCCCATCCCAGGTCAACCCTGTAAGCGAATCCCTGCAGCCACCTTTTTGAGACAAAATAAGCCGCGGGCCAGGCGAATGCATTGGCCACTAAAACCCACCCGGCAAATTCTTTGGTCAACAGCACCACGATTCCTGAAATCCCTGCCCCCAACACTTTTCGAATGCCGATTTCCTTGGTCCGCCGTTCGGCCATGAATGAAGCCAGTCCGAACAGCCCCAGACAGGCTATGAACATAGTGAGTGCCGTGAAATAACGGAATATTTTTCCGATTCGCTGCTCTGTCCTGTACCAGTTCTCGATATTTTCATCCATGAATTCGTACCGAAAGGGGATATGTGCTCCGACAAACTTGTCCCACTTCGTTTTCAAGAATGTCAGCAGTTCACTCATATTTCCAGCCTTGTACTTTACGAACACGTGAAATCCCTGCCCCGGCTGCATGGCCACCGGAGCGATTGGATTGTGGAGCGAAGACCCATGGAAATCCTTCAGGATTCCGATGACGGTACCTTTTTGGCCTCTGAAGGAAAACCATTTTCCGACGGGTTCTTCGAGCTCCATCGCCATGACTGCTGTCTCATTCAGCACCCAGTTCTGGCCGTCATCGGCAAATTCAGGTGAGAAAAAGCGTCCTTCTGCTATCTTGAGGTCGAAGACTTTGAGATAATCGTTGCTGCACGCCCCCCTGGCGATCTTGACCTCCAAAGAAGGATCCTTACTTTCCCAGTCGACCTCTGTTGTCCCCCATTCTCCTGCCGGGGGTGGAAAACCTCTACAAACTGCCTCCACATAGGGACTTTGGAGAAGTTCGCTCTTTGACGCCTCGTAGTTTTCCTCATACTCGTTGTAGCCAGCAAAAGAAATGATATTTTCCGTATCGTAACCCAAATCTCTGTTCCGCATGAAGTGAAGTTGAAGATAAATGACTCCCGTACAGATGATCAGGCCGATTGTAAAGGTGAACTGAAGGACAACCAAAGCCTTCCGCATGCCTCCTCCACGGCTTGAGCCAAGGTCTCCCATGTTCTTGATGACCTTCACAGGCTGGAATGAGGAGAGGAAAACAGCCGGATAGCTTCCGGAAATAAGGCTCGTCATCAACGCGATAACAAACAGGCCAGCCAGAATCTGCCAGTTTCCCGATTGAATCAGCCTCAGGTCTTTACCTGCAAGTCTGCCGAAGGTCGGAAGCATAAGCTCCACCAGGACTGCGGCGGCAAAGAGCGACAGAAAGGTCAAAAGGATCGACTCTCCCAGAAACTGCTTGATAAGATCTGGCCTTCTGGCCCCCACCACTTTGCGCATTCCGACCTCTTTGGCCCGAACAGCGTAGCGTGCAGTGGAGAGATTCATGAAGTTGATGCAGGCGAGAATCAGTATACAGAAGGCGGTCAAGGAAAAGATATAGACGTAGGCGATATTCCCTTTGTTGGGATAGGCAAGCATCCAGGTGTTGATGCCGGTGGAATGGAGGTGGATCTCTTTGAGCGGCTGAAAGTACACTCTTCCCTTTGCTCGATGTTCTTCAGGTAGGTGCTGTCTGACGATACCCATCATCTTCTTTTCGACTTCAGCGATATGGGCGTCTTTCCGCAGCGTAACATAGGTCGCAAACTGAGTGTAGGTCCATTCATCCAGCTTGGATTCCCGCCATTTTGTCATGTTGATCGCAGGAAAAGCGTATGTGAAGTGGAAGTGGGAATTGCGGGGGATGTTCCGGATGATCCCTGTTACGGTCATATCCGCATCGTTCAGCTGAACGATTTTTCCCATAGGATCTTCCTCCTCAAAGATTTTTTGGGCCAAATCCTCGGTGAGCACGATGGAATAGCGGTCAGCCAATGCCGTGCTCGGGTCGCCCTGGATAAATGGGAACTTAAAAATTTTAAAAAAAGTCGGATCTACCGCAGCCAAATACTCTTCCAGAAAGCGCTTCTCTCCGAGATGGAGATTCCATCTCGACCATCCAGACTGCACACGGGTGAAGCTCAGGACCTCCGGTACTTCGTCCACCAAGGCCTGTCCCAGTGGGGCAGGGGAGCCCGCCAGGAGAAAACTCGCTCCTCCAGAAGTGTCTTCGGTGTTGATACGGAAGATTTGATCCGCGTTCTTGTGGAATTTATCATAGCTTAGCTCATCCTGGACCCATATCAGGATGAGGATACAAGCGGCCATCCCGATTGCCAGGCCGGCGATGTTGATAATCGAAAAACCTTTCTGCCTCCTGACCTTGCGCAGGGCGATTTTCAGATAGTTCCAAACGAGAGCCGGCATGAAGCGGCGCAGTTCCCAAGGGGGACGACCGGAAATGTTGCGGGTGTGGATTTTGTAGACCTCGGCTCCGATGTCCAGGATTTTTCCGATACTTCTCACAGCTTTCTGGAATGCCTCTTCTTTATTTTCACCCCGGCTGACCCGTACCTCTATCTCATCCCTGAGGTGAGCTTCCAGCTCCTGGATGTGTCCATCCTCCAACGATTCGATTTTATGGAGGGCCTTCTTCCAGTTCCTTATGGCCTTTTCCAACTCAAACATTTTCTTTTTCCTCATCATACCCTATGGATTCAAACTTCATTCTACCTGACATCCTTATATACCTAACAGCGCAAGGTGTGCAAAAACCATGCCATCGGATTTCTTCCAGATGAAACCTCACTCAGAACTACATAAAGAAGGAAAAAATCGTACGCTTCAGAACATTTTATGTCCGCTTGTGAACAGACAGCAGAAATTTGATTGACGGCGGATAGGCAGCTTTTGTATGTTTAGTGAAGCGCACCATGAAGCCAGACCCTAGAGAGTTCGTCTTCACAAGATCTGACTACCTTGAACTCATGGATGCATGGGACAAAATAAAAGAAGAAAAAAAGGAGGGTATCATGAGAAAATCTAGAGTTCTCATTTTATGTGTGCTTCTTTTCGCCGCATCCGGTTTGACTGGTTTCAGACCATCTTCCGGTCGCTCTGCCCCAGACTTGACCGAAAGGAAAATCCGACCGGCCGCTACCTACTCCATCGTTGCGTATGATAAAGAGACGGGACAACTGGGAGCTGCAGTACAGTCCCACTGGTTTTCGGTGGGATTTCTTGTCCCCTGGGTGGAGGCAGAGGTCGGAGCTGTTGCCACGCAGTCTTTTGTCGAAGTCTCTTATGGACCCCTGGGGCTTGAGATCATGAAGACTGGAAAAAGCGCTGAACAAGCCCTCAGTGCGCTGGTCAGCGCGGATGAGAACGAGGATGTCCGTCAGGTCGCAATGGTGGATGCTCAGGGACACGCAGCTGTCCACACAGGTAAAAACTGTATCCCTGAAGCCGGCCACTTCATCGGAGATGGATTTTCCTGCCAGGCTAATCTGATGCTCAAGGACACTGTTTGGGATGCAATGGCCGAAGCCTTTCTTAATACCAAGGGAAAGCTGGCCGACAGACTGGTTGCCGCCCTCGAGGCAGCCCAGTATGAAGGGGGCGACATCAGGGGGAAGCAATCGGCTGCTCTCGTCGTGGTCAGCGGTAAAAGCTCTGGTATCTGGTGGAAAGACAGGATCTACGACCTGAGAATCGAAGACCATCCCACACCTGTGCAGGAACTCAAGCGTCTTCTCAGACTCAACAAAGCCTATAATCATATGAACCGAGGAGATGAATATCTGACAGAAAACAAGATCGAAGATGCAATGAAAGCCTATACCAGAGCTATGGAGATGTATCCTGACAATGCGGAAATGATCTTCTGGCCTGCAGTTACCCTTGCAGCAACAGGAAATGTCGAAAAGAGCCTCCCCTTGTTCAAGAAAGTCTTTGCCATAGATAAAAACTGGGCTATTCTCTTGCCGAGGCTTTCGGACGTCGGTCAACTTCCCAAGGACGAAATGCTCATACAAAAAATCCTTTCAGTGGCCCCAGAGCGAAAAGAATAGACCAGGAGATTAAGAGCTTCCTTTAAACGAAGAGAGATCACAGCATCGCTATGCTCCTCGTGATGACAGCAATACGTTTTGCCTGCTCTTTTATTCCCATTTTATTCCCCGTCACTTTGGGACAAAACCGCTTGCACGAATGATTGTGTGATCCAAGGTGGGAAAGCGGGATGAACGGGGTGTGCCAGATTTTTGAATTTGACAACGCAATCGTGATTTAAATAAGATGATTCTCTTCCATTTTGTGTTGGAGGGCTGTCATGGAACAGGGCACCAGGCATGTCTGCAGCGGCATCGAGGATTCAGGCCACACAAATTGGAAGAGAAACAGAAATAGAGTTTTGTGCTTGAAGAAAAGGAGGGCGCATCTATGAAAAGGAAACTTTTTGTTTGGATTTCTGTCCTGGTACTTCCTCTCATGCTTATCGGCGAAGAGGTCCCTTTTTTCACATCCGATTTCTCTCTTGAGGAATTCAGGCAGCGGCGAGAAACCATATATGATCAGATCGGGAAGGAAGCCATTGCCATCGTCCAATCTGCTCCCAAACCCGACTCCTATGTGAAATTCCGCCAGTCCAATCAATTCTATTATCTCTGTGGAGTGGAGACATGGGATTCCTATCTTGTCCTGGACGGCTCCCAGAGAAGGGCAGCGATTTTTCTTCCCGCTAAAAGGAGTGTCGAAGGGCACATGTTCGGGGCGGAAGACCAACAACAGGTGATGAAAATGACAGGTATCGACTCAGTGATGCCAGTGGATTACTTGGGACAGTATCTCGCCCGACTCGCATATAGGACTTCCCTCGAGTCGATCTTTACGCCTTTTTTCTCTTTTGAAGGATTGGCCATGAGCCGTGACCTGGCTATTCTGGGAGATGTGAACAGGGCGACCAATCCCTGGGATGGCCGACTGTCCAGAGCCGCGAATTTCGTAAACCTTCTGCGCTCTCGTTTCCCCCAATTCGAGGTCAAAGACCTCTCCCCCATACTGGACGATATGCGCCTCATCAAGAGTCCCGCAGAACAGAGTCTCATCCGGAGAGCGACCGTGCTCTCAGGCCGAGCGATTATGGAATGTATGCGTTCAATAGAACCGGGTCTTTATGAGTACGAAATCGCCGCACTCGCGAAATTCGTTTTCCTGCGAAACGGCGCACAGGGTGACGCTTATCATGCCATTGCAGCCAGCGGTCCCAACATGATCCACCCGCATTACAATGCTAATTTCCGGAAGATGGAAGACGGGGATTTTTTCATTCTGGATTATGCTCCGGACTTCAAATACTATATGAGTGACCTGACGCGCACCTGGCCGGTCAACGGAACATTCAACGGCTGGCAGAGGGAACTTTACGGCTTCTATGTAAAGTGTTACCAGGCCCTCCTTTATGCGATCCGGCCCCATGAAACCGCTTCTGTGATCATCCAGGAGGCTGTTGCAGAGATGGAAAAAGCGCTTTCTGAGACGAAGTTCTCGAAGGATATCTATGAAAAAGCATGCCGGGGATTTGTGGCCAGATTTAAACGGGCCTCTTCCTATGCTGGAAGCAGACTCGGACACTGGGTCGGGCTTTCCACACATGATGTGGGGAGGGATTCCGGACCACTGCGCCCGGGCATGGTTTTTACCATAGAGCCAGCTCTCAGGGTTCCGGAAGAAAATATTTACATCCGCTGTGAAGACCTGATTATCATCCACGACGATCGTGCTGAGATTGCCTCAGACTTTCTTCCCCTCGAGATCGATGAGATCGAGAAACTCATGAAAGAAGAGGGGCTTTTACAGAAATTTCACCGGATCAAGTGACCTTTAACAGTCAAAGCTGATCGGTGGGATTCGCTTCTGAGACAGAGTGATCATATCGAGTCCTATGGGGGCGGATCCCAGAAAAATTCTTTGAAACGGAGATCGCAATGAAAAAGACAACCGGGATACTTATTTTTGTTGCTGTTGTTTCCATGGTCTCCTCGGCCTATGCCCAATTCGGCTTCCGCCATACAAACGTGGAGATCCGGAATCTCATCAGAAAAAACAAACTCGACCAGCTTCTTATCCCTATCATGGAAGAGTATGATATCGACTGCTGGGTGACTCTGACCAGAGATCCCTGCGATGACATGACCAACGTTATTTGGGAAAGGGATATCCAACTGGACCCGATCGTGGAGTATATTGGAGGCGAAGAGGTCACGGTTCCAGCAGCTTTCGTTTTTACGGTAGCGGGAAATAGGATCGCCATTTCTGCACAGCGGGATGCGAGACACATTAGAGATACCGGGTTATATGAGGAAGTTCTGACCTACCGCTACAACCGGATGAACGGACATTCCGAGTTTCTCCGAATTCTGGGGGATACTCTAAAGGCGCTCGATCCTCGAAATATCGGGCTGAATTTTTCAGAAGAGGAAGGAGTTGCAGACGGTCTCTCATACGGTATGAAGCTGATGTTCGATAAAGCGGTTGGGCCAGCGCTGGCCTCGAGAGTCGAATCTGCAGAGAAGATCATCATATCTCTCTGGAACAGGAAGGTGGCTGAGGAAATCCATCTTATCGAGAAATCGAGCCGGCTCTCAGCAGAGATCACGGAAGAGGCCCTGCACATGATCCAGCCAGGAAGGACCACTGCCCGGGAAATTTTCGACTACATCCGCCGACGGATGAAGGAAGAAGGAATGGAGCCGGGATGGCAGGAGTACTGGTGTCCTACGGTTTCTGTGGGAACTTTCCGTCTCAGGAAGCCTCCTGCGGATAAGGCCGTAGAAAGGGGAGACCTGATCGTGATCAATTCAGGATTTTGTGTGGAAGGGTATATGTCCGATGTCAACAAGGTGGCTTATGTGCTCGACGACGGCGAGACGAAACCGCCCGCACTGATCCAGAGAATGTTCGATACCTGCCTTCGGGCGACCCAGGCTGCAGTAGCAAAAATAAGACCAGGTGCCACAGGAGTGGAGGTGGATCAAGCGGCTCGAGATGTGGTCATAAGTGCCGGCTTCAGAGAATACGGCCATGCCACAGGTCATACCACGGGCCTCTGGGTCCATGGACTGGGGATTATTTTGGGCCCGGAATGGGAGGCCTACGGAGATAAAGTTCACATGAAGATCCACAAGAATGATATCTATGCGGTTGAACCCAGCATCTCTTTTTATTCAGAGCAGCACCAGGGCAATATCAGGATTCACTTCCAGGAAATGGTGATCGTCGAAGAAGAAGGCGCCAGATACTTGACGCCTGCGGTGACAGAGCTGATGCTCATAGAATGAACGACTCACCCAAGATAGACATCCCCTAAGAGTCTTTAGATTCCTCAAAAGATTCCTCAAAATTTTGGATTGCCGCCCGACTAACCCCATGACTATGAAGAGGAGGCGGTCCAAATGAGACGAGTCATCCATAGAAAAATACATCTATTTTCTGTTCTCTGTCTCGGGCTATTGATTGTTTTCGTCCTTCAACCAGACATTTTTGCATCTTCTCACACGCCTTCGTCTCTTCCCGTCTCGAGTCAGACTCTCTGCGGGAATATCGAAGTGGTTCCCACTCCATCCACGGGAGTCTACAACGACGAGATTTTGATCCACATCAACATATCCAATAATCAATGCCAGATGTGTGCCTTTGGATTCGATCTGTTTTACGAGACATCGATGTTTTCTTACGTGGGGATAGAGACACAGAACTGCCTGACCTCGGATTGGAGCACGGTGGATGCAGATGAAATCGCCCCTGGCCAGGTCCGGATCGGCGGGTTCGCAGGAAGCGGTTCCTGTATCGAGTCTACTGATAATGGATGCCTGGTCGTGGTCAGGCTCGTGGTGACCTGTCAGTGTCCTGGATGTGTGGACGGACAGCAGAGCGTCATATCCATAGATTCCTATACGGATAAACTAGCGTCTTATGAACCCCGACCCGCCGAAGGCACGTTCACCTTTATCTGCTGCTGCGGAGATATTTCCCTCCCAACTGGAAAGTCTGGAACCTGGGGAGATATCGTTCGATTTCCTGTCAATATCGCCAACAATGAGAACCAGATCTGTGATTTTGCATTCGATTTTGTTTTCGATGCTTCAGTGTTCGATTTTAAAGAAGTCGAAAGAAGCGTTGCGATCCAAAACTGGTCCACACTGAATTGGAATCAAACTTCACCTGGCAAAATCCACATCAGTGGGGCTGCAGGAACAGGGACATGTGTTTCGCCCATGACGACCGGGAGCCTGGTCACCATGAAAATGATGGTGAAGTGCGTGGGCTATACAACGAACACCTCTGTTCCCATCAGGATAGAGGCATATCAGGATGGGATCTCCTGTATGTGCCCGAGATTTTTCGAGACGGATTTCATATACCGGGCATGTCCGCGGCTGGGAGACGTGAACGGAGACGGCACGGTGACCCCTGGAGATGCACAGAATGCCTTTGAAATCTATCTTGGGAGGATTTCTCCCACCCTCAATCAATTGACCATATCAGATGCCAACTGCAGTTGTCCCTGCAATTCTATGGCGCACACAGCCCAGAACACCTGTACCACGCCAGGGGATGCCCAGTGGATTTTCGAGCATTACTTAGGGAGAAGAACTCTCCCTCTTTGTTGTGCCGATTATCAATGTGGGACAAGCTCCATAGCGATACAGAGAGAAGTCATCATTCCTCCGCTTGAGAACCGGGAAATTTATGTCCTCCCCTCCATAGGGAACTCCGGCGAAAGAATGATGATCCCTGTCATGGTCAATTATCCGGAAGGAATTCATACTTTCAGTCTAGAGATGTTTTATCCGCAGGATCTGTTGGAATATGAGGGACTCCTCGCGTCACCTCTGACTCAAAAATTTGAATATATAAGAGGTGAGGAGGAGGTGCCGGGAGTGGTAAAGATAGAGGGACAGGGAGAAGAAGAACTCGGAGGAAGGGAATACGGATCATTGTGTGTGGCCATCTTCCGCGCTAGAGAGGGAACCAGCGGAAGTGCCCCTGTCCTGTTGAACAGTCCGAGGGGGGATCTGTTCAAAACCGGTGCAGAGAGTTTGGTCTTTGTGCGGACGAAACCACCAGTGGACGAAAAAAACAGCATGAGCCTGGATAAGTGCTTCCAGAATGGGAGCATGTTGGTCGTGCCTGTTAGGGTGACCAATGCTTTCGGTGTGAAGGCATTTGGATTGGAAGTGAATTACTCTGCGGACAAGATGACTTTTGTAGGAGCTCACCGGACAGATTTGACGGACGATTTTGTTGCAGTGGATGGGAATGATATCGGGAGAGGCGTGGTTAGGATCGGTGGGTACAGCTTGAGCGGGATCCAGGACAGAAGCGGCGGCATTCTGGTTGAGTTGGTCTTTCAAGTGAGGGAACCTGGTGGAGACATAGAGATTCTCCGTGCCGTTGATGATTTAAAGAGATTCCACATAACAAAATAAAATGTGACCAGTCCTTTCATATCATGGGATCGCCGCGCTTCACTCGCGATGACCCATGATTCCGATGAGCATCCAACACGAGTCTTGCGGGCATGCAACATGATTCTGGTGAGCATGCAACACGAGTCTGCTGAGCATCCGACATGAGCCTGGTGACCAGGTAAGTCGCTTTGGATCGTTCGGGAACCGACGAATCAGTTCCCGCCACTGTTTCAAAAGTTTGTTGACACCTGATTTTTTCCTTGATATCCTTTCACAAGACCGGGTTTGGGAAAATTTTAATTATGAGATTTCAGATATCGATTCTAACAATTACGGAACTTGGAGTTTTAAGAGAGACGGCAAGAGATCTCGAAAATTTCATAAATGGAACCTAAATTTAAAAATTCGGAGGAGGGGAGATGTTAGAGAAATCAATCTATGAGATGTTCAAGAATGTCTGTGAAAAAAACAAAGATAAGGTGGCATACAGGTATAAAAAGGGGGGAGAATGGATCCCTGTGACCTGGGCTGAGAATCAGGATGCCTGCAGAAAAATCTCCAAAAGCCTGATGGCATTGGGAGTCAGAAAAGGTGATAAAGTCGATATCCTGAGCTGGACCCGGCTGGAATGGATCCAGGTCGATATTGCCACTGTGAGCATCGGTGCAGTGATCGTCGGGATTTATCCAAACAATTTAGCCGATGATTGTGCTTATATCATCAATCACAGCGATGCTGTCGTGCTTTTCGTGGAGAACAGGACTCAGTTAGATAAGATCGTTCAAGTCCGAAACAATCTGCCTCATCTGAAGCACATCATTCTTATCGAGGGTGAAGCCTCGGGTGTCGATGGAGTGATGAAATGGCAGGAATTTATGGACAAGGGAGCCCACATTTCAGATGATGAATTCCTCTCCCGGACGGCAGAACTGCAGCCCGGAGATGTGGCTTCGATCGTTTATACCTCAGGCACAACTGGCGTCCCTAAAGGAGCAATGCTCACCCACGAGAACCTCGTTTTTACCTCATGGTCAGCCATCCAGTCTCTCTACCTCGAGCCTTATTTCGAAAACCTTCTCTTTTTACCTCTGGCTCATGTCTTTGCCCGCATCATCGTGTACGTCTGCCTGCGAGGAGGCCTCACCACTAGCATCGCTGAGAGCATGGAAACAGTGGTCGACAATTTGAAGGAGATCCGGCCTCATTTCTTTGGCAGCCCGCCAAGACTCTACGAGAGAGCTTATGCCAGGATCACATCCAATGCTATGGACGCTGGTGGAATCAAGTACAAGCTTTTCAAATGGGCGCTCGGTGTAGGCTCTGCTGTGAGCGAACTGCAGCAGCAGAAAAAGCCCGTAACCGGCTCGCTTGCATTCAAACATAAACTTGCCAATAAACTGGTTTTCTCCAAAATTCAAGCAGCATTAGGTGGACGTGTGGTGTATGCGATTTCAGGAGCAGCGCCTCTAAACAAATCCATCGCAGAATTTTTCCATGCCTGCGGGATTCTGATCCTGGAAGGCATAGGAATGACAGAAAATACTTCGTTCTCGAATGTCAACTTATACCATCACTATAAATTCGGCACAGTAGGACCGACAGGCCCGGAGATCGAACAAAAAATTGCTCCAGATGGAGAGGTGCTTTACCAGGGCAAAAACGTCATGTTCGGTTACTATAAAGAGCCCGAAGCAACGGCAGAAACGATCGATAAACAAGGCTGGCTCTATACCGGAGATATGGGCAAGATAGATGAGGACGGGTTTTTGACCATCACCGACCGAAAGAAGGATCTCATCGTCACATCGGGCGGAAAAAATGTCGCCCCACAGCGGGTTGAAAAAATCATGGAGACATCGCGTTATGTCCATCAGGTCGTGGTGTACGGAGAGAGGAAAAAGTATCTCACGGGTGTGGTGACTCTCGATCAAGGACAGGTTGAAGAGTGGGCGACCAAACAAGGAATCCAATCCAGCAGTTGGGAGGAGCTTTGTCAGCATCCTGAAGTCCAACAATTGATCGACAATGAAGTAGCCGAGAAAAACAAACAGCTTTCTTCTTTTGAGACCTTGAAAAAAGTTTTTATTGTGCCTGAGGAATTCAGCATCGAAAGCGGCGAAATGACCGCATCTTTGAAGGTTAAGCGCAGTGTGGTCACAGAAAAATATTGGGACAAGCTGGACTCCCTGTATGAGGACTAAAAACAAGTTTATATTCTGCGGCGCAGTTTCACTTCTCGCACATCCTTATCTGTCGAAAGTTGGCTCCTTTACTTCATAATCCAGCTTCAAAGAGGATAGGATGTCCTTATCCGGGCAGAAACACTGAGTCTTGATTTTTTTCACTCCCTGCTATAGGGTGGACTCTGGAACTCATCGAAGAGGAGTAATGAGTTATGAGATATAAAGTCCTAATGAGTGCCTTCGCGCTTTTTTTTGATTATCAGTCCTCTATCAATAGTCTGAGGACGACTGCTCGAGCTTTCTCGTTGCCAGAGGTGCCTCGAAGGTCGGATCTGTCATGATCACCTACACCTGTGACGGAGAATTCCTTCCCCTTCTCGAGCATATTCCGGCCCAGAACCGGGAGCCTATCAAGCTTCCGACTTGGGAAAAGGAAGAGAAAAAATAATTCGAAGGGGTTTTCCATGAAGAACAAAACGGGATTTTCAGAAGAAAAAACGAAAACCTCAGCATCCGAGGGCCTCAAATGGATAGGTACGAAAATCATCGATGATGTCTTCTCGGACGAAATATCGATTTTCAAGCCCAAATTTGAGGTGGACTATGAAGCTTACCTGGACCGACTCTGGAAGGCCAATCCAGAGATATACGATATACTCAAAATCGCTCCGGATAAAGAATCCGCAAGGGATGGCTTGTACACATATCTGGAAAAAGCGGAAAGGAAAATTTTCGATGTAAACAATGACCTTCATATTCTCGAAAAAGCCACAGTTCGGGAGGGAATCCGTGTCTTCAAGAGCATTATCGGACCCATCAATGAATACCGAACCGGCGTTTCTGCCCTGGAAATCTTGTGGAAGCTGGCACGAGATAAACGGGAGGAATTGGCTACAGAGGTCTCCGTGGGTTTCCTGATGGAGTTCATCAACCTGTTCCGCAGCGTAATCGGGGAATCCAATATCTATCTCGAGAACAGTGAGGTGAAAAAACACATACCGGATTTTCTGAAAATGGAAGGTTTTGAAGCCTCTCGAGTACGGAGCGAAATCCTGGATGATTTCGGATCCACCGTAAAAAAATATTTCAAAAAATTCCCTTCCGGCCTCGAAGAGGAAGTTGTGTCATGGAGAAAAGAGAATAAAGCGAAAATCTTGCGCTACTTCGGTGGAAGCTTGAGCGATTGGGATGATTATAAATGGCATTTGAAAAATGTCATCAGCGATTCAAAACCGCTGTTGGAATTGATCGAGCTGACCAATGATCAAAAGGAAGCGATCGAGAATGCGAAAAAAAACAAAATTCCCTTCGGGATCACTCCTTATTATCTCAGCTTGATGGATTCCAATATCTCTATTGGATACGATCACGCAGTACGTGCTCAGGTGATTCCTCCCAAAGAATATGTAGACACCATGTCCCACCACAAGGCAGAACGGAACATTCTGTTCGATTTCATGGGAGAACATGACACCTCTCCCATAGATTTGATCACACGCCGCTACCCATTCATAGCCATCATAAAACCTTTTAATTCCTGCTCCCAAATTTGCATTTACTGCCAGAGAAATTGGGAGATCGAACGCGTTTTGGATCCCAAAGCGCTCGCCTCGAGAGATAACGTGGATCAGGCGCTCGCTTGGCTGGATGCACACAAGAGCATCGGGGATATCCTTATCACAGGAGGGGACCCCCTGGTTATGAAGGACAGTCAACTCGAGAGAGTGTTAGACATTCTCGCCCAGAAAAAACATATCTACCGCATTCGATTGGGAACCCGGACTCCTGTCGTACTGCCCATGCGCTGGACCGAAAAGCTGCTCAAACTCGTTTCGAAATATCATGAGCCTCCCCGAAGAGAGATCGCGGTGGTCACCCATTTCGAACATTCCTACGAAATAACGCCGGACTCTTTGAAAACCGTTCAAGATATCCGAAAGGCAGGCATAAGTGTCTATAATCAGGTGGTTTTCACCATCGAGAATTCCAGGCGTTTTGAATTGGCTAAGCTTCGCTGGGACCTGAAATCCATAGGAATCGATCCTTACTATACCTTCAATATGAAAGGGAAGGAAGAAACCAAACGGTACATGGTTCCGATCGCGAGGATTCTGCAGGAGCGGAAGGAAGAAGCCCGACTCTTGCCGGGTTTGGACCGGACTGATGAGCCCGTCTTCAATGTTCCTAAGCTGGGGAAAAACCACCTGCGGGCCTGGCAGGATCATCGTCTGGTCATGATACTGCCCAATGGCTCCCGTGTCTATGAATTCCATCCGTGGGAAAAAAACATCACTCCCATTCCCCCCTATAACTACATAGACGTTCCCATCTATGACTATCTGGAAGAGCTGGCTGCACGCGGTGAAAATATTCGGGACTATCGAACCATCTGGTACTATTATTGAGGCAAGTTTGGGGTTTTATTTCACATCGGGCTTTAAGAGCTCTACAAAATAATCAACCCGTGATTCCCCATAAGTGCGGATGCGTATTCCGTGACGCTGTTCCGGATAGATCATGAAGTCGAATGTCTTGTTGTGCTTTTGTAATGCCTGTATGAGCTGGATCGAATTCCCCGGGTGCACATTGTTATCGATTGCGCCGTGATGTATGAAGAGGTGTCCTTTGAGGTCTTTGGCGTAGTTCATGCAGGACCCTTTTTCATAGCCGTCCGGATTGTCCTGGGGCCGCCGCATGTATCTTTCGGTATAGATGGTATCGTAATTCCGCCAGTCCGTCACAGGAGCACCGGCCACGCCGACATGGAAGACATCCGGTTCCTTGAGAAGGGCGATGCAGGTCATGTATCCCCCATAGGAATGTCCGAAAATCCCCACCCGGTTCTCATCCACGTAGGGACGCTGCCCTATGAATTTGGCTGCGGCAGCGTGATCTTCCAATTCGATTTGGCCCAAGTTCATATACATCAAATTCTGGAAGGCCTTGCCCCTGCTCGAAATTCCACGATGATCTATTGCGATGACGATAAAACCCAGCTGGGCTAGAGCCTGACTGCCGTCGTTGAGACTGTAGCGGTTGTAGATCCTTTTAGCTCCAGGCCCACCGTAGACCGACATGATCAGAGGATATTTTTCGGTCTCGTCGAAATGAGCTGGTTTGTACAGGATGCCGTCCAGATCGTATTTCCCATCGGCCGATTTGAAGGTGAAGAGTTCGGGTTCGATAAGATCGAGCGATTCGAATTCTTCACTTGCGATATTCCTTCCCAGTTCCCTGGCCAGGGTTCCATCTGGCTTGTGCAGGGAAACACGGGTGGGAGTATCCCAGGAGGAAAAGGTATCTGTAAAATATTTTCCTTTGGGAGCAAAGTTCACCCGGTGGCTTCCTGGCTCGCTGGTCAATTTCATGAATCCGGTTCCGTCCATCTTCACTCGATAAGCGTGGGATTCCATGCCGCGGTATTCAGCACCTGAAAAAGAAACCCAGCCATTTTCTTCGTCCACATGGAGAATCCGCCTGACTGGCAGCTTTGCATTGGTGAGTTGCTTGACTAAGTTCCCATCAAGATCATAGAGATAGATCTCCTTCCACCCGCTTCTCTCCGAAGTCCAGAGAAAGTGCTGATTGTCACCTAAAAATCTGAGGTCGAAATCAGCCTCGATGTAGCACGGATCTTCATCCTTGAGAATTCTTCTGACCTTTCCTGTTTCGGGATCGGCTGCAAAAAGCTCAAGCACATTCTGAAGCCGATTCAATCTCTGATAGGTGAACTCCTTACCGTCATTTGTCCACCGCCCCCTGAACAGATAGACATTGGTTTCCATGCCGGTTTCGATCCTGGTGATTTTTTTGCTGTCGATATCCACGATAAAGAAGTTAATGATGGGATTATTGTCTCCTGCTTTGGGATAGCTTTGCAGCTCGAGTTCAGGCCGGGGATCGATATCATGGACAATCGGGTATTTGCTGACCGGACTCTCATCGAACTGCATGAAGGCTATTTTTTTCGAATCTGGAGACCACCAGAAGGCTTCGTACTGACTGAGTTCTTCGGGATACACCCAATCGGGAAATCCATTCCTCAGGTCTTTATGTCCATCGGTGGTCAGTGCTGTTTCTTTGCCTTCCAAATCCTGTATGTATAGGTTGTAATCCCGGGTAAATGCCCGGTATTCATAATCAGGGGAGAAAACCTCGGAATAAGTCCTTCCGCGGACTCCGGTAATTTCCGGCTCTGGGACATAGAATATCATTTTCCTTGAGCCCAGCTCATAGATATAAGCGGAACTGCCGACCATGAAGCGGATTTTATTGCCTTCATCGAGATAGGAAAACCGCTGGAACGGCAGCTTCTCCACGTCTTTGCCGGTGATGGTGTTGTAGGCCTTTATGATCGCAGCGTCATCGAACAAAGGAGTTCTTTGACCGCTGAGAGGATCGATCTTGACGAAAGTATCCTCTTCTAACTCGTAATAGGCCGTTCCGTCCGGAGTCCATGTCACTCTCTCCAAGCCCTCAAATGTAAAGAGAGTCCTTCTCTCTTTGGTCAGTTTGTCGTACAGGGCCTTTCCTCTTATCTGGGCCCCAAGAGATGGGACCAGCGAAAACCCTAGAAAGGTTAAACACAGAATCAATGAAAGAGTTTTAAGACGGTTTCTCATTTTGCCTCCTTTAGACTTTTCGAATCTTTTCATTAAATAATGCTTATATCAAAGTCGGATTATTCGGTCAATTATAATCAGAGATTGTCCTGAATTGTCGGTGATGAAAATTGGAATCAAGGAGCAGAAAAATCACCTCAAAATTCATCCCTAAAGGCGATTGTGTTCCCGGGAAAGATCCGAGAAAATATTTTTGAAAGTTTAGAATTTATCGAAAACTTGAAGCAGAATTTTTCTGTAAAGAATATCCTATGCGGAAGTCAGGAGCATGAACAGGGAATTAAGCAAAACAGAATTAGAGACTCTCATTTATACGGATGAATTGACCCGCATAAACAATCTGCGGTACTTAAGGGAGCAGATTCCTGTTTTTCTCGAACAGGCAAAAAAACAAGACAGTTCAGTCGCATTCCTTTTGTTCGATATCGATGATTTTAAAAATATCAATGATAATTACGGACATTTGGTCGGGGACAAAGCTCTTATCCATTTCATCAGGATTATCGGCGAGAAGATCAATCAAAAGGGGATTCCCATCCGTTATGCCGGAGATGAATTCATTGTGATCATGCCGATCAAGGACAAGCAGATGGCCAAACAGTTCGGCGAGGAAATCCAGAAAAGCATAGCAGAGACACCGCTCGAGGTTGATCATAAGGAAATAACCATCGGGTGCAGCATAGGAGTTTCCCTCTATCCCCAGGATGGAGAAAGCTGGAAGATACTCTTCGAGAAGGCCGACGAAGCTCTTTATGCAGCAAAAGAACAGGGAAAAAGTAAAATCGTTATCAATCCAGATTCGGGAAAACTTCTCACTCCATCCAAACTCAACTCCATCCTGGACGCGCCTTATATCGTGGGCAGAGATGCTTTGATCCAATTCTTGAAGAAACATCTTTCGGAGGAAGGCAACTCCCAATCATTCCCGATAATCTTAGGCGGCGAAGGTGCTGGAAAAACACGGCTTCTGAGACTAGCGCGAGAGATCGCCCTGGAAAAATTGTCCTTCACTCTCTACACCAAGGGCTATCCATATTGGCAGAGCGATCTCTATGGTGCTGTATTTGGTGCTTTGAGCAGCCTTTTTGACCAGAAGCGCAAAATATCTGACCATGTGCGTTCCAGGATCGACGACAAGTATAGGCTCATTCTCACACCCTATATTCCTTCCTGGTATGTCAAAGAGGAAAAGATCCCAGAGGAGGCCGGGGAGACCGATAACGTGGCTCTCTTTGAAGCACTCACCCAGACATTCTTCATCCTTCGTGAACTGGGAGATGGTGCTGTTCTGCTCGACGATATAGACCAAATCGATGTTCCATCCCTTCAGTTCCTGGGCTCTCAATTCGGCCATAGCGAGGAAGGAGGAAGCCTGCACTTCGTCTCCTCGATCGGCAGTCCAGAATTGACTTCGGGCGAGGAAAAACTCCTTTCTCTTCTCGATTCCATGCCTGAATTGACGGCTGGAGGCCGTGTGCAAAGATTTGAGCTCGAGCCTTTAACTGATGAGCATGTCCAACAACTGGTTGCAAAATTGTTCAACGGCAAAACACTTCCCCCTGAATCGGCGGAGGCCCTTTTGAACAGTTCCGGAGGAAATCCGCTGTTTATCGTGGAAGCATTATCCGTTCTTCTTCTGGAGGGGAAGGTTTCTGTAAGAGAAGATGAATGGGATTTGTCCTCTACCAAACCCGAGGATATACCCAAAATCCTGCCTAATATGATAAAAAAACGTCTGAGGAGCATGGACAAGGAAGCCATACATGTTCTCAAGATGGCCTCCATCCTCGGGGAGAGAATCAACCCGCTGCAGCTCGCAGAAATTTCGAAACTCAAACTCCAACAGGTTTTGAACGCTCTCAGCAATGCACAAAGATCACTTCTCATCGAAGAATGCATAAATCCGGGCGAATATGTTTTTTCCCACAGAATCATCCGTTCTGTGTTGTATTCGCTCATGAGTGAAGGAGAACGCCGTCAATATCATGCTCAAGCCGTGAAAATAGAAAAAAAATTTGCAGCCCGTTCTCCTGAAAAGATAGTTGGGAGGTTAGCGTATCATTTCCACAATGCAGGACAGTTGGAAAAGGCCGCTGAAATGTTTTCAGTTATGAAAAATCAAATGGACGCCGTTCATATCTCAAAAGGATCAAGAAAAATTTTAAAAAAGAGAATTCATTCGGTTTCTATGGCAAAAGAGTCGCCTCTTGAGACCGAAGACCTCTCCGAAGCCCTGATGATAGGAAGGACATTCAGGTCTTGTATACAAAATCTTCGGCTCTATCCAAAAGAGAACGAAAATGTTAAAAATTCTTTACAGCAGTTCATGAATCATCTCACCCCCTTTCTTGAAGAAAAGACGGAAGCACTGTCTCTTTCTGTGACGCTGGAAGCGATTCTTTTCAATGGCACCCCTTTGCCCCCTTATTTGGAGGACAAAAGGCTAACCCAGGATCTTTATGTGACTCTAAACAGCTATGGTCTTCAAGGCGTGTTGTTCATGCGCGGGATCGTTCATGAAGAAGTTGTGCGGTTTTTAGAAATATTCAAGAGACTCCCTGAAGAGGTCATCGGTCAATGGGATGTGCTGCTGGAACAACTCGGAATATCGAATATCCTTCCTGACCGGAAGATTTTTGTGGCGGTCAGCGAACGCAGAATCATTCTGGATGAACAGGAACTTCTTGCACAGCCGATGGATGAGGGAGAAAAACAAAATGCAGGGTCTTCTCCTCCAGCACAACCCCAGATGTCTGATAACCAGATCGAGCAGTTGAAAAATATATTGAACCAATTTTCGAAGGAAAAACGAGAATTGATCACCGCTCTCAAGTCGAGTGAGATTCGTGAACAGGATCTTCAACACCTTGTGCATATACTGAATCAATCGAATATTGAACAGTTGGCAAGATCTGTTCAAACCTCAGGCGGAATTCAAGACCTTAATGGTGAAACTTCTCTTCAGAAGGATACATACTCCTTTACCAAGGGCGATTTTGAACTTTTAGAGGATACAGAGGAAGATATGGCTTCGGCTTTTGAGGATCTCGGTTCTGAAGATCCGGAAATACAGGCCCAGGCAGCGGCTATTTTAGTGAGAAAAGAGCCGGCAAAACTTGCTGAAGCTGGACTCAGGGCAATTACGTCGGATATTCCTTTTAAAATCCGGCGAATCGTTGCTGGAGTCATCAAAAAAGCGGGAAAAGATGCAGTAGATGCATTTTTAGGGTCGATACATATAGGAATGCACTATGTCTCTCTCATCAAAGTGATCAGAATCTGTGACATCTTCACCGACCACCCTGGCCTGGTCCAGGTATTGCGGGAGATAGCTCTGAATGGACCAGTAGATACGATTCCTCCAACTGTGAGTGTTTTGAAACAGATCCCTGGAAAAGAAGTCGATATGATTCTTCTCGAGATTTTCGAGAGAACTACAGAAAAAATGAAAGAGGACATCATTCCTCTGTTTGCAGAACGCAAAATACTGGAAGCCGTTCCCTTGCTCGTTGAACATATCAAACCTGTTAGAGTATGGGAAACCGAGCAGAGAATTTCGCTGCAGCAAGATGTATGCCGGACTTTAGGAGTGCTGCGTTCGCTGGATGCTGCCGAAGCACTCATCACAGCCGCCCATGCACCCAAGTTATCTACTATCTTCAAAACCAAACCAGAGTCCATTCGGGCGGCTGCGACCTGGGCTCTCACCCAGCTCCCAAGAAACAAGGAAATTGAGAAGGCCCTGAACAGGCTCAAACACGATAAATCCCATCAGGTCAGAAAAGCAGTTGAGTTAGCCGAAATATTGCATAAATAATCTGTGGATATCCCTCTCTTGTTTACCTTCTGATCGTATCCAAGTATTTTTTCCCTTCTCCGAACGGATTCAAAGGGGACACGATTTTGATTGTTTGTTTTTCCGCCTCTGTATCAATGAATCTTTTGTTCTCAGGAGGTGAGATCACCTCGACGGTCGGTCGGAAAATATCACGTTCGTTCACTTCTCTGACCACGGCGATGCTTTGATCACTTAAAGAAACGATGGTCCCCACTGGCCAAACGCCGGTTACTTCGAAGAATCTATCCAGGATTTCTGGATGAAAAAGTTTCCCCCGGTCTTTGATCATAATTTCATAAATTTCGTTCGGGGGGCTGTCTTTTTTATATGTCCTTCGCTGGGCGAGGGCGTCGTAGACATCACAAATAGATACAATAAACGAGGCTATGGAAGGCCTTTTCAGGTAGGTCACCTTGGGATAACCGGTCAGATCATATTTGAGGTGGTGCTCGAATGCCACGACAGCGGGAAGAATTCCCATGGTATCCGAATATTCATTCAGGATTCTCGCTCCAAGAATGGCGTGATCTTTGATTTTTGAAAACTCGCGCTCTGTGAGTTTTGATTTTTTTCTGAGTATTTTAGAAGAAACGTACATTTTCCCGACATCATGAAACAAAGCCGCGGCTCCCACATCAAGCACATTGTCTTTAGAATAGCCCAATCTTGCAGTTAAATGCATAGCGAGGATGGAGACGTTCATAAGATGGACATATGTCAACAGATCTTTCTCCTTTATCGCGATCAGACTCATGATCTCCTGATGTCTTCCCATGAAATTTTCCATGATATTGAGCATATTGAAGCGCAGATCGATATAATCCAGCTCCTCAAGATTGAGAACACTTTCAATAGAACGAACGTAAGAGTCGATAGAAGTTTCGTACAGCTTTTGCAGGACCTGCCAGTCTTCTGTTCTTTCCACCAGAAAAAGAGATTCATCCTTTATTTTTCCTGTTTTAATGTTCCTGATCCCATGAAGAGCGAGAACCTTTTGGGAGTCTTTGGAGAGCTCGCTTCTAGAGGATGAGAGAAGGGAGACAAATTCGCTCAATTCGTCCTTATTCAGAGCCCTGTGGAAGTGGATCTTCTCGATATTTCTATCCAAAAGATAGAGAATGGAGGACCTCAATTTGCGGCTTAAGTCAAAATAAATATCTTCTTCACAGGCCAGCTCTCCATCCACCATCCCGACGACAATTTCAGTCTTGTTTGCCAAAACTTCTTTCAAACTTTTATAGGACTTCTCGATGGTTTCGCTGAATAGGGGATGGCCTCTAGAGTAGAGTTTGGCTGTCTGAATCGCCGAGAAGAGATGGACGAGGGCTTTTTTACGCACGTTCAGCATTCCACTTCTCCAAAATTCTTTTTGCGTTGGCTCGTATCTTTCTGTTCCAGAAATTTTTTCTCTCGCTCAAGGAGAGTAAATAAGGCTTTGCCTCTTTTACTTCCTTTTGTTCGACAATTTTTATGTTTTCCAGCAGACGCTTATTCTTGATGCCAAAGGGGGAAGGAATAGAAAGCAGTTTTTTGAGAATGTTGTCCCGGTTGTCCTTTTCGTTGATCAGAATGACGAAGGCTTCGGCCTTCAGACGCAGGTCTTTTTCCTTAAGTATGGGGAGAAGGAACTTGGAGTCGAATTCGGTGAGATTCTGCATCGCTTGAAGCACATCGATTTTTATTCGTCTATCCCCGAGAGGATAAATGTTTTTCAATGTCACAAGGGAAATTGTCGAATCGATCAATCTCAGGCTCTTGATCATCTTCTTGATGAGCTGGCCGTCAGAGGAATATTGCTCCAAGTTGATGTTGAAATAGAAGAGATATTCCTTGAAAAACTTGAAAAAAGCCCCTAATGTATATGGGGTGATATTGCCGTCCGTGAAGATTTTTTCCAAATACACATTCACGTCCAAAGTGCTTCTTTGGAAAGTATTGATAAAATAATCGAAGTAGTATGAAAGCTCGCCTTGAAGCATTTCCTTCTCGATGAATCCGATTATTTGATCTTCGAGTTCTTTGTATACAGATTCTGAAGACAGTATTTCTTCTTTTTCTTTGAGGGTATCATAGAATGCTTTGAGGCACTCGTAATCTTTCTTTTCGGTTTTTTTTCCCCATTCACCTAGGAACTTTTGCAGAAGCAGAACGAGTTCATTTTTGTTTTCTTCTCTTTCGATGAGATTGATGAGCATAAACCGGTAATTTGTAAACAGAATCTCGTTTTCAAGGGTTAATTCTTCCTGAAAAGTTATTTCTTTGAGAAGCGTAGCAAGGGTGTTCCGGTAGATCTCCGAAATCATGGGGCTCGAGCTTTCGGACAACAGCTCTTCTATTTTTGTGATGACCTTTGGATTGGATTGTAAAGATTCATTTTTTCTGAAAATATTGGCAATAAAATGGGCCACGCCTTCATGCTTTTCCTTTTCTACGAGTTTGGTAAAAATGTTGAAGTTAAGAGAGTCAAAACTATCATCGGTGAGAATTTCCTCCCAGCAGGTGGCGGCCATGTCTTTTTCCCTGAATCTGTGGGCTAATTTTTGTAAGTTCTGTATGCCCTCTTCCGAAATAGCTTTTCTGTTTCTCGTAATCGTCTGTACGAAGTCTTTGGCACACTCGCGGTATTTTCTTGAATCAATTTTTTCGAGCTGGGCGAAGAACTCTGATAGGGTTTCAATCAACTCGCTGTTTTCTACGATATCTTCTGTTTCAAAGGCCTTTATGACTTTCTCAAATGTGTCAGCCAGTTCCTGTACTTTCTCTTCATTTTGTGTCTCCAGTGCTTCTTGCAGCAAGACGACCCAGATGTCTTTTATTTCTTCCCCTGTCCCTTTTAAAAGTTCGGAGTAATCGAGTTCTTCAAAAGCTATATGAGTGAGGACTTCTTTGTCTAACAGCTTGTTCGGACCGCCGTTTTTGATGACATCTTTAGGCGATGTCGCCAGTTTAGAGATAAAATGCACCCATTCATTTACAGTCACTCCTTCGATGATCTCGATTCTTTTCAATTTTCGGAGGTGGAATATCTTGGCAATTTCCTGATACAAATGGGATTTTTCCAAGTACCTTCCATCAACAAACAGAGAACGTGAGGTGAAACCGATGGATATGGGAATGATGAATTCAAAAAGTCTGTTGGATTTTTCTTTGAGTCTGTCTGCAGATTCTGAAAATGCCGGATGTTCGACACCATACATGGAGGCGTTTTTAAAAGAAATCTTTAGAGTGTTGAGAAAATCTTTGAGTGATTCCTCTTTACTCATTCATTGAATCCTGGCCATAATCCGAGAGAGGCCGTATCCCCTTTTTAGAATAAATCTCTTCCCCATTCGGTACGTGTTTCAGGTTCGAACATAAGCCATTTGAGCCATACCGATTTTAATATAAATAGTAATGGAGTACAAGTTTACAAGTGTCATTAGGCCCGATTGAGTGTCGGCTGCAGATCCTTTTCAGCTGGATGGACGGCCTCTATGAAGACAGGCAGCCGCGCTTACATTCGGCGCTGAAATGACCTGTCTCTATCCCGCTAAAAACTCCGTGGGAATATCTTTGATCCTTGCGATATCGGTGATTTTCCTTTTAACATCGAATCCAGAAGAGCATATCACGCTGCACGAGATGCAATCAGCGCATGGGATTTTAGAGATTTCTGTGCTGTCGAGGGTTTCTCTGGCTTTTGCCGGGCTGTCATAACCATAAGCGTACATATAGCTGCGCATCAGCGTCGGGATGTCCAGCCGCGCTGGACACTGGAGAAGACATCCTTCACACTGGGAGCAGAATAATCCAGTTGAAGAGTCGCCCTGGTCCGATTGAAGATCGGCTCTTTCCTGTGGGGTCAACCCAAGGTTCTCCATGACAGATAAAGCCTCGAACAGTTGATCGCTATTCTTAAAACTCGGTATCGCCGTATGAATGTTTTCATCCTGGAGGGCCCATTTGAGAGCTGCTTTCATGTTGATCATATTCTTTTTCTCTCTGTCCCAATAGACACCTGCTTGGGTTTTCATGGCCACGATTCCCATGCCTTTTCCGGCTGCATATGCCACAGCTTTCCTGATTTCTTCCCTGTTGTTTTTCCTGAAATTGAAAGCTGTGAGTACGACATCATAGACTCCGCTGTCGGTGGCGGAACGAATGATTTCCGGTTCGTTTGCGTGTGTGGTTACGCCGAGAAAACGGAGCTTGCCCGCTCTTTTATACTCGGTCAATATGTCCAAATAGGGTTCGTGCACTGCGATTTCTTTATGCCTGATTCCGCCGAGATAATAGATATCGATATGCCCCAGAGCGAGTCTTTGAAGGCTTCCGTTGATGTAGTCTCTCAATTTTTGTGGAGTGATGACTTTCTTGATTTGACCTGGCTCTCTAAACTGCCACATCCCGATACTTGTCCCTATGACGAAGGAGTCGCGCGGGCGGTTTTTAAAAATTTCTCCGAACATTCTCTCATCATTCCCCTCGTTATAATCTGCAGAGGTGTCAATATGTACGATTCCAGCATCCAGTGCAATGTTAGAGATACTCGTTGCATTGTAAGTGCCCATGCTCACAACAGGAAGTTCGATTCCCGTCTTGCCGAGTGTCCGGTAGATGAACTTCCTCTCCTTTTTTTGCTGGGGGAAGGATTCTCCTGAGGATTTTATAACACCAGGAGCCAATATCGCTCCGGCAAAACCGGTGAATCCCTTCCGGAGAAAATTTCGACGGCCTTTGTTCTTAATATCGCGGTTCATTTTGCCTCCTCTCAAGGTATTGTGGTATTTTTCGTGTAAAGAGATTTGTTCGATATCTCATGCACTGTGCTTTTAAACTTCAAGTTCTTGAGTCAGAAAGAAGAAGAGCAAAAAATATGCCAAGATTGTCTTATGGGATGTGTTCGTGTTTATGATATACACCCTGTCCGTTTTTCTACAGTATTTGTCCATATATGGACATTTCACAGATGAGATGATTGAGGCTGTTACGTTCACATACCATAGGAACAGGGAGAGATAGAGGTGTCTGCTCTTCGGTATGGAGGGAAAATTCATTAAAACGACATATATTCCTTCAAGCTTGTTAGGCTCTCATCATGCATCTCTCTTCAGTATTTATGGGAATAATCTGTATCAGCTTGTTTATAATGACGTATCCTTTCCTTTATCCTTTCATTCCAAATCTATATAATATCTTTTCTTGAAGGATCATGTTTTCACATTAACTTTTGGAGGTTGTCCTAAAGTGACGGGGATGAAGTATCCATCTAAGGTGCAGGGAAATGTCTTCGCTCTAGTTCAGATTTTTAAATCTTCAATGCCGCTCCGACATTTCCCTGCACCTTTATCCCGGTTTTATTTCCCGTCACTTTGGGACAAAGCCAACTTTTGATGATGATGAAAGGGAAGAGCTGGAATGCGTTATAAAGAATTCGGAAAAACAGAAAAAAAAGTTTCGGTCCTTGGATTCGGGGGGATGCGTTTTGATCCCGAGGATGAGGGAATGTCAATTCGCGCCGTGCAAAGAGCCGCAGAACTCGGGATCAATTATTTCGATACTGCTCCTGGATACTGCAATGACACATCAGAGACTTTTGTCGGCAAAGCCTTGGCTTCGCTGCCAAAAAAGATGGATAAGCATATCTACATCTCGACCAAATCTCACTACCGAACTGATTCTGCTGCGGATGATGTCAGACGACGCATCGATGATCAGCTCAAAAAGCTGCGATGCGAGAAAATTTCTTTCTACAACATGTGGTGCATATTGGATCTGGGGCAGTTCGATACCATCATGAAACCTGGCGGCCCTTATGAAGGAGCCGTGAAAGCCAAGAAAGAAGGTTTGATCGAGCATATCTGCGCATCCACCCATGCTTCCGGAGAGGACATCGCCGCTCTGATTAAAGCAGATGTTTTCGAAGGCATCACCCTTGGATACAACGTGATGAACCATGAATTCAGAGAAGAAGGCCTGAAGGCGGCAGCAGAGGCAGGATGTGCAGTGGTTACCATGAATCCTTTAGGGGGAGGTCTTCTGACCAGAGATGAGCAGAAGCTTAAGAACTTCAAGGATAATGGATCCGATTCATTCATAGCGGCAGCTCTTCGTTTCAATTTCTCCCATCCTCAGATAACAGTCGTCCTTTCAGGCATGAAAGACGTCTATGAAGTGGAATTCAATGTGAGGACAGCCGAATCGGTGAAAGGTCCGGATCCTGCTGTGGTCAAACGCTTGATTCAAAAATTTGAATCACTCGGAGAGTCTTTCTGTACCGGATGTGGGTACTGCCTCGAGTACTGCCCTGAGAATATCCAAATTCATCTGTATGCACAGATGTGGGACCGCATAAGGATGAAACAGCCCGAAGAGACAGAGAGGGTCTATAAAGTCTACCTCAGCGATGATGAACGCTGGTTAGGGGGGAAACGGGCTTCGGACTGCACCCAGTGCGGGGATTGCGAGAAGGCCTGTACCCAGAAACTTCCCATCCGAGAATACATGGAAAAAATCGCCCAGTTCCTGGGTGAAAAATGAGGCATAAATAGGATTAATACCCAAATCCATGATCGAGATTGGTTATATACATATACGAAAGGATAAATACATATTGGATCGTAGAAAGTTATTTACTACTGCTTTTCTTCTTATGTTGATATGGGGAGCGGGACGGCTTTATTGTCAAAAGGCCGATCTGGCATATCGTTTTGCAGCGATGCAGTATCAAGATGAATCAGGAAATGTTTTGTTTTACCGCTTGCTCAAGCCAAAAATGCTGCGAGAACAGAACAAATACCCTTTGGTTCTTTTTCTTCATGGAATTGGCGAGAGGGGAGACGATAACAGCGGCCAGCTCAAATGGGGAGCGAAAAACTTTGCCACAGATGAAAACATGGAGAAATATCCATGTTTTCTCGCAGCGCCCCAGTGTCCTCTCGATGATTTTTGGGTTTCGGCACTGGAGGATCTGTCCTCCCCTTATGCCATGGCCGAAAAGCCCACCGAAGCGATGAAGATGGCTCTGGAACTTGTGGAATTTTTGATGGCAGAATATCCGCAGATCGATCCCCAACGTATATATATCACCGGTCTGTCTATGGGGGGATTCGGCACCTGGGATGCAGTCCTGAGGAAACCGGACCTGTTTGCAGCAGCCGTACCAGTCTGCGGCGGTGGAGATGTCACCCAGGCAGAACGAATCGCCCACATTCCGATTTGGGCATTTCATGGAGCTGAAGACCGGCTGGTCATCCCCAAATGGTCTCGTGATATGATCGCAGCCATTCGGGGAGCAGGAGGCAGTCCTAAATACACCGAGTATCCAGGCATAGGGCACCGATCCTGGATCGAAGCTTATAGTGCCCCCAAACTGTTCGAATGGCTTTTCAGTCAGAAAAAAAGTGGACAGTCGGAAAAACCGGTTAGTCGGGCAACGTGTCTTATCATTCGACTTCTTCGTTAAAAATCTATCATGTGTCGTTCCTTCGAATCAAAATAATTCTAAGCCTAACACCGTACTGTGAACTTTATGCATATTACGAGGAATGAACCTGTACGGCGACACGTCATTGCGAATGGAATGAAGCAATCTCATTATACGGGATTGCTTCGCCACCTTCGGTGAATCGCAACGACCGGTTTGTTGTGCTTTGCTCACGGCGTTCTGTTCATAACGCTCAATTCATAAAGCTCTTCTCATGATGTTCTGTTCGCGATGTTCTGTTCATGACACTCCGCATTCAATGTCTGATTAAGACGTTCTGCACATGATGCTCTTTTCTCGGCACCTCGCTTGAAACGGCTGTTTGACTGCGAATGACTTCCCAGATAGACTGGCTGGCATCCAAAAGATTGGTGCGAAAACAAGAATTCGGATGTTTTTAGATTGTAATTTCCTCGTCTTTTTTATATTGTAAACACTGCATATTCAGGCAATGATACATACCCATAACGCTCAAGGAGGTTTCCATGGCCGGAAAAATGACTGACTTCCTGTCTGGAATTTTAGTGGTCTCAGTTCTTTTCATATTTGTCTTTTTTGTGTTTCAAGGCCAGAGCTCTGCTCAAGAGGTCAAAGCCGAGGTATTCGGTAAACTCAAATACCGGCATATCGGTCCCGTGGGAAATCGCGTGAGTGCAGTGGCGGGCATACCCGGGGATTCGCATACCTATTTTGCGGGAGCCGCTTCAGGAGGAGTATGGAAGACAGAGGACGGGGGAATCCGCTGGAGGCCGGTGTTTGACGACCAGGAAGTGCAGTCGATCGGTGCCCTGGCCGTGGCTCCTTCTGACCATAATGTCATTTGGGCAGGGACAGGAGAGGCCTTTATCCGGAGCAATATCTCGATCGGCAACGGCATTTACAAATCAACGGACGGCGGCAGGAATTGGAAACTCATGGGCTTGGAAAAAACCGGGAGAATCGGACGCATTCTGATCCATCCTTCCGATCCTGACATCGTCTTTGTTGCAGCTCTGGGCCACTGTTACGGGCCCCAGCCCGAGCGCGGAGTTTTCAAGACCAACGATGGAGGCGAGACCTGGAAAAGCGTGCTGTTCGTGGATGAGAATACCGGGTGTTCGGACCTGGCCCTGGATGCCAGCAATCCGAGGATTCTTTTTGCCGGCATGTGGCAGTTGGAGATCCATACCTGGGGAAGAGAGAGCGGAGGGCCTGGAAGCGGCCTGTACAAGTCCATGGACGGAGGATCGACCTGGAACAGGATCGAAGGACACGGACTGCCCGAATCTCCTTTGGGGAAAATAGCCTTAGCTATTGCCCCCAGCGATTCCGACAGGATATACGCACTGATCGAGACCGGTGATGGTGTGCCGTGGAAGGGAAAGGAAACCTCGACCGGTGTGCTGTGGCGTTCCGAGGATGGCGGCGAGAACTGGAAGCTGGTCAATTACGACCACAGTCTGACGCAGCGTCCTCACTATTATTCCCGTTGTGCCGTTGCCCCGGATGATCCTGACGAGGTGTATTTCTGTGCGGTCCGATTCCAGAAGTCACTCAACGGCGGTGAGACCTTCAGCACAGCCCCCATGATGGGAGGGGACAACCATGATATCTGGATCGATCCAACAGATGGTGATCGAATGGTTGTGGGAAACGATCAGTATATTTCCATCTCCACCAACCGGGGGAAATCCTGGAGAGGCCATGGACTTCCCATCGCTCAGATGTACCATGTGGCGGTGGACAATCAGATTCCCTATTATGTGTACGGAAACCGGCAGGATGGACCTTCCATGCGGGGACCGAGCAACAGCCTTTACGGATTCATGGGGATTCCAATAGGGGAGTGGCACAGTTGTGGAGGTTCTGAGAGCGGTTTCGCCATTCCCGATCCCGTGGATAACAACATTGTCTGGTCAGGGAATTACCAAGGTTCCCTCGACCGTTATGATGAGCGTTCCAGGACATCGCGGTCGGTCGATATCTGGCCGGATTATGGGATGGGATGGTCGGCAGCGGATCTGAAATACCGGTTTCAGTGGACTTTCCCGATCTGCATCTCTCCGCATGATCACAACAGAGTCTATGTGGGCAGCCAGCACGTTCATATGACTACTGACGGCGGACAAAGCTGGACCATCATCAGCCCAGATTTGAGCACCAATGATAAAAGCAAGCAGCAGAGTTCAGGCGGTCTGACTCCGGATAACGCAAGTGTGGAATATGCCTGCCTGATTTTTGCCTTGGCCGAATCACCCTTAGAAGAGGGTGTGATCTGGGCAGGAACGAATGATGGACTGGTGCATGTCACTCGAGACGGGGGGAGCAATTGGACTAATGTCACCAAGAACATCCCGAATCTGCCGCCTTGGGGCACTGTGAGCAACATCGAACCTTCCTGCTTCGATGCCGGGAGCTGCTACATCAGCGTCGATTTCCACCAGGTCAACAATAGAGATCCTTATGTGTACAAGACAGCAGATTATGGAAAAAGCTGGAAGCTGATCAGTGCAGATATCCCCAAGAGCGTTTTCAGCTATGCCCATTGTGTGAAGGAAGATCCTCAAAGAAAAGGACTGCTCTATGTGGGGACAGAAAATGCGATCTATGTTTCGTTCAATGACGGGGAGAATTGGATCCCTTTACAGAACAACCTGCCTCATGCTCCGGCCCACTGGTTGGTTATCCAGGAGCATTTCAATGACCTGGTCGTGGCAACCTATGGGAGGGGATTCTGGATCCTGGACGATATAACTCCCCTCCAGCAGATCTCTTCAGAAATTCTCGAGGCAGAAGTCCATCTTTTTGCACCGAGGCCAGCATACAGGTTTCGGTCTAAAAGCACACCCATGGCGAACTCCCTGGAGCCTTCAAAAGGAGACAATCCTCCTTATGGCGCTTTAATAAACTATTATTTGAAGTCGAGATCCAAGGGGAAAATAAAAATCGAGATACTGGACCAGAAGGAAGAGGTTATCAAAACTCTGGTGGGAACGAACAATGTCGGGATCAACCGTTTGGTTTGGAACCTGAGGTATGAACCATCGGAGAGAATCGAGCTGAGGACAAAACCCAAACACGCGGATTGGGTTGACCTGGGAAAGTCTGGTTGGCGTTCTTACGTGAGCTGGGGAGGTCCCATCAGTCCGCTGGCTGCTCCCGGAAAGTACACCGTTAAGTTCATAATTGGCGATCAGGAATTCACCCAGGAGCTCTCTATAAAGAAGGACCCGAATGCACCTGGAACAGATGAAGACATCCACAAACAGCTCGAAATGCTGCTGGAGCTTCGGGAAAACAGCAACGAGGTCGTCCAGATGGTGAACCGGATCGAGTGGATCCGGAAGCAGATATACGATCTTTTCGAATTGCTGAAAGAGGGCAAGGAAGCTGAAGATGTCTTGGAAGAAGGCAGGGAACTTGATAAAAAACTGATGGATGTGGAAGAGCATCTTATCCAGCTCAAGCTGACAGGAGGGAGTCAGGATATCCTGAGATGGCCGATGAAACTGTACGGTAAGATCAGTATGCTGGCAAGAAACGTGGCGAGTGTTGACCATCCTCCCACAGACCAGGCTCTTGAAGTGCATGAGATATTCAAGCAGAAGATCACAGCCTACCAGGATCTGTTTACAAAGCTGCTCGATAAGGATATCCCGGCCTTTGACAAGCTGCTCAAGGAGAATGATCTGGGCGGAATCGTGACAAGGATCAAGCAGCCTGAATTATGAATAATGGCAATGGTGTATTAAAAGGGGATTGCTTCGCAGTCGCCCGTAATGACGTAGGTAGTTTTCCAGGTAATAATTCACGATAACTATTAATGAGGAGCGAAGGATGGCGCATTATCTTGTGATGGGTGCAGGAAAGATGGGGATTGTTTTGGCAAGGGATCTGATCGAGAGCGACCCTGAATGTAAAGTGACTCTTGTGGATGTTGATTTTGGGCAGTTGAAGGGTGCGTCGGAATTTATACAGAGCGATAGGCTTCTGCCCCAGCAGAGAGATATCGAGGATCAGGAGCAGAGATATGGGATTATGGAGGGGAAGGATGTGGCCCTGTGCGCTCTCCTGCACGAACACAGTCTGATGGCCTTGGATGCGGCGGTTGAAAAAGGCGTCCATTACGTCGATCTGGTGGGAGAAGGACCGGTAGAGCGGATGGAATATGATGGAAGAGCCAAAGAGAAGGGGATCGCTGTGATTTCAGGTTTGGGGGTATCCCCTGGCATCACCAATGTCTGTGTGGGTAGAGGTGTACATCTTCTGGATCAAGTAGAGCAAGCAAAGATCTATGTGGGTGGAGTTCCTGTCGAACCCAAACCTCCATTGAATTATAGAATCGTGTATGCTGTCGAGAGCCTTTTGAATCTGTATCAGCGGGATGTAACCATTCTCAAGGACGGAAAAAGAAAACGTGTGCCTCCTTTATCGGGCTTGGAAAAAATGGAGTTCCCTGCTCCCTTTACAGAGATGGAATGTTTTTACACCGACGGTTTGAATTCGATGGCCTATACCATGCAGGGAAAGGTCAAGGATGAGCTGGCTCAGAAGACCATCCGGCACAGAGGACATATCGATGGCGTGGAGACGCTCAAGGCCTGCGGACTTTTCTCGCTCCAGCCTGTCGATATAGACGGCCAGAAAGTCGTTCCACGGAGAGTCCTGGAAGTGCTTCTGGATAAGCGGATGAAATTGGGGAAGGAGAGGGACGCGACTTTGCTGAGGGTCGTCGTCCGAGGGCTGAAAGATGGAAAAACCGCCACCCATATCTTCGAGATGATCGACTATTACGACACCAGCAAAGACTACACGTCCATGGCAAAAACCACCAGCTTTCCCTCCTCGATAGCGGCTCAGATGCTTGTTTCAGGCAGGATCACTCAGCGGGGAGTCGTGTTTCCCGAAAGTATTTTCGGTGCTGAATTATACAAGCCCTTCGTAGAGGAACTCGACGAACGCGGAGTCATCCTATCGCATAAAATCATCCAGGAGGATCGATGATTGCTTCATCATTCGTGAAATACAAGTCCTCCGGCGTTTTTATGTCGTAACATTCGAAGGGAATGCCTACAGCTTCGGCGAAAGCCTTTAGCTCACTGAGATAGTCCCCTATTACTGTAATGGGATGGTTGGAATTGATCATCCACTCGATCGAACCGCAAAGTTTCAGATACCAATGAGGCCAATCCGGGCTGCAGTTGGCAGATCTTTCCTTCCACTGCTCTTCTGTAGGAACATCTGTTACCCCGCGGCCTGCACAGAGATACATCTGGTGATTGCGGTAGGATATCCGGGCCCAAGTAACGGTTCCCGGTATTCTGGCGACGACAGAACTGGTTCCTCCGCCCTGTTTGAAATACATGTAAGTCTGCCTCTCGGACCAGGACCCTTCCAGGGAATCATGACGTCCATGAGCGAAGAAGGGGGCAAGGGCTCCAGAATTGACAAACCAGTAAAGGCCTCGGTCGGGATCCCAATAGCGCAGATCATTGAATCCCACAGGCTGTCCGCCGCTCACCAATTTCAAGATCTGCATAGTGAGGGCAGCCCCGTCGTCTGCTTCTGTGGCAGCCACTAATGTCTCTCCGTCTGTCTCTGGCCGGAGTTTGTTGTTTAAAATACCCAGCGTCAAGTCTGTCGCAGGATAATGCTCGATCCAATCCAGCTGATCCTGGACACCGATGAAATCCAATCCAAACCGATCCTTGAGCTCGAGAAGGGCAAAATAGACTTTCATCTGGAAGATGACCATGTCTTTAGTTAGTTCTGTGGTAGGATCTTTTCCTATCTTGAGGTTCATCCCCTTCTCGATAAGAAAGTCCATCGCTGCCTCTGCACGTCTGTCAGGGATCTTTTCCGTCATCTTCAGCAGGCGTAATCCATCGAATCCTTCACGGGAGATGCCGAAATGTCTCAGAAAATCCGCCTCAGAGATCTTGTTCCACATCTGCATGGAACGGGGTCCTATGGCTCCATAGATCGAACCTCTCAATCGTTCAACGACCGACCGAGCTTTTTCCCTCTGTTCTTCTGTAACTTTGACATCGATAGTATGGGGGTAGGAAGGAGCATAGCGTCCGGTATTCAGGAACATTTCTACCGCCTCTGAATATTCTTGAGGGTTTTCGAACCTTTCCACGAACAATCTGTCACATGAGATGCCGACATGTGCTGTGCCCGATTGAGCAGCCAAAAGACCCACACTCCCTGGATAGTCTGGGATGGCACTCCCAACCATCAATTTTGGAAGGTCCTTCGGAAGCTGCCACATCGGACTCACCGAAAAATCAGGATAAGCCCAGCCTCCCATAAAGTTGATAAAACGGTCCCCCTTTGCCTGCGCGATCACATCCAATCCTTGGGCCACACTCGTGATAGGTCCGGCTGGATTGAGTACTTTGGCCTTCCACCCCAATTTCTCGATCACCGAAGTCAGTGCTCTGAGCTGTTTCATGGTAACAGGCCATACCTCATCGTTCGGCTCTTTCCGACTGTCCAGGGGCAGGTATATGTCGACGGTTTTATTCATAAACGACCTCCATTCTTCATGACATGTTCAGATTTAACGATCAAAGTGATATGCCCCGGGAGTTTGTGTGCGCCTAGAATCAAGGATTCCCTCAACGAAGCAATCTTGTTTGCACATCATTCAGGTTAACATTATAACAATATTGCCGCAAAGATAAAGGACCCCGGGAGAGCATCTTTGTTTCCGTGACAAATGCGGCTTTTTGGAGATGGTTGAAGCGATTATTGAAGATTCCGACCCAACCTAACCCAGCCATTCCTGCCGTTCTTCGAGGGTATCTGACTCCGTCAGACGGCGGTGCTGTATTGAGCACGACTTTGCCAAAGGATACCAGTTGTGTGCAGGCACGGGAACAGAGGATAAAGCAGGAGAGTTGGGTGTTATCGTGCGCAGTTCTTCGCCGCCGAGAAGAGCGGTGTGGGAATGGCGTTAATAATCTTCACTTGAGCAAAACCATTCCAAAAGCTGATAGAGAGCTTTCTGGTGTCAAGGAAACAGAGATGCTTCCGGATCTGAGGAAAGAATTTTCCAGCCAGCTTTTCTTCCAAAATTGAAAAAAGACAGAAAAACTGGTTTAATATTTAAGTGAAGGATACCATCGAAGAAATTTGAGCTGTTTTGAGGCCAATTCAACAAATGGAGGTCAAAATGGGAGTTCTTCGCAACAGAAAAGAAAAATCTGAAAATCTCAGAAGAAAGGCCAGGATGGAGCGGAGTGAAAAGAAGAACAGACCACCGAAAAAGGATGTGAAGAAAAAGCCTTCCCTCCGCTTAACCATCCCTTCCCGTCGGGGGAGTAGAAAAAAATGATACAGTCTTCGGGCTTGCTGAAAAAGAAAATCAACGTTTTTAGGAGGTTAGAGTGAAAGAACTGGTTGAATCGATTGCCAAATCATTAGTGGACAATCCAGACAAGGTACAGGTTTCACAATTGGATGGGGCACAGAGCTCAATCATTGAATTAAAGGTTGCTCCTGAAGATATAGGAAAAGTTATCGGAAGACAGGGAAGAACCGCTCAAGCCATTAGAGTTATTCTCGGCGCTGCCGGAATGAAGCTGAAAAAAAGATTTACTCTGGAGCTGGTGGAATAACAGTCTTCCTGAGCTGGGCAAAGGGCTATCTGAGCCATTCGCCTCCCTGATCGATGTTCTCTCTCGTAAAAACTCTTGAAGAGAGGACGATCTCCTTCTCGATTTCTTTGCCGCTAAAGATTTCCCGTGCGATTTGGATGGCTTCTCTTCCTCCAGTGGGATATTCAAAGCTCGCTTCCAATATCCCCTGCTTGACGTAGATCTGCCCCTCATGAGGCAGAGCGTCGATTCCGACAAAGATGATGTCTTCCTCCCTCCCTGCTGCTTTCGCGGCCAGATAGGCGCCGTGTGCACCGGGATCATTGTGGGCATAGACAAGATCAATAATTTCGAAACGGGCCAGGGCCGATTCCATCTCTTTCCTTGCTTCCGGTTCGAGCCATTTCATATCCGCTTCGAAGATGATTTCGATGCCGCTTCCCTCGATGCCCTCCCGAAACCCGATGTGACGATCCTGGCCGGGGGTGGATGTCATCAGTCCTTTGAGTTCGACCACCCTTCCTTGTCCTCCCAGCCTCTCGACGATCCATTCCCCAGCTGCCCTTCCGATTTTTTTATTATCCGCGCCGATGAAACAGGTGTATTTCTCGCCCAAAACCCTCCGGTCGAGCACGATCACAGGGATACCGCTGTCATAGGCAGCTGCAACCGGTTGAGTGAGAGGTGCGGCTTCTTTAGGAGACACGATGATCAGGTCGGTTCCTGCGTTGATGAACTCCTCGATTTGTGATCTCTGCTTGAGAGAATCATTCTGAGCGTCCTTGAAGACGACCTTAAGCTCAGGATGTTTCTCAGCTTCATTCTTCACATCCAGGTTCATCTGAACACGCCAGGGTTCTCCCAGGTTGCACTGACTCATTCCGATGGTCCACTGCGGAGCCGATGCTTCCGCAGACTCTGCTTTTTCCATCTCGGTGGTTGATCGTTCCTGTTGTTTTTTACACCCTATCCATAAGAGAAGTGCGATGGAGAGGACGAATAAGCATATCATGATTTTTGCATTTGACTGTGTGGCTGTTTTATTCATAGGGATTCTCCTGGACATTACTTTTTACATCATCTCCGTGTTTTTTGAAAGAGCACTGCCCCAACGATGATGGCTCCTGTGAGCATCAACCGACTGGCCTCTCCCACAGCATTGATGCTGAGAATTTTCTCCAGATACCCGATGGTCATGGCCCCGATGAACGTCAGGCCGATACCTCCTCGTCCTCCCATCAGATTTGTCCCTCCGATCACAACGATGGCTATAGCGGTTAGCTCATAGGTCATTCCTGCCTCAGGGTCTCCTTGAAGCTCTTGAGCGGCCTGGCAGATTCCTGCCACAGCACAGAACAATCCGCTCAATCCATAGGTAAGGAGTTTGGTTCTGACGATGGGAATACCTGATAATCTGGCCGCCTCCTCGTTTCCGCCGATGGCGTAGATATACCGGCCCCATCTGAGCTTTGCCAAAATAATCCAGCTGATCAGGACACATCCGAAGAAAATCAGCGTGACCACGGCGATGTTTTCGTCGAGAATCTTTGAATTGAGAAAGTTGAATATGGGCGGAACCTCTACGTAATGGTAGGTTCCATCCGGTTGAAGGACGGCAGTAGATATTTTTTGTCCTCCAGACACCCATTTGGCCATACCTCTGGCAAAGACCATCATGGCCAGGGTCGCGATGAAAGGCTGGATTTTGAACCTTCCGACGAGACCGCCGGATACAGCGCCAAAAGCTGCTCCCACCACCAGACATCCCAGCACTGACGTCCATGGAGACCAGGCTTTTTGGATGGAAAACAGAGAAAAAAGAACCGCTGTCAGCCCTAGAAGGCTCCCTACTGAGAGGTCGATTCCAGCAGTAATGATGACCAGAGTCATTCCGCAGGCAAGTATGGCAAAAACAGATATGTGCCTGAGCATATCCCTGTGGGTGTTCCATTTGAAAAAGGCTCCATCCGCATTGAACACCATTCCGATCAAAAACACGAGTGCCAGTGCAGCGAAAGCCCTCAGCAGGGGGGATCGCAGCAAAGCTTTTTTTGTGACAGAGGTTTCATTTAGTTGAGATTGAATGTTCATGCTTCTCCCATAGCAGCATGGATAATTTTCTCTTGGGTAGCCTCGTCCCGGGTAAATTCAGCCGTGATTTTGCCGCGGTGCATCACCAGTATTCGATCGGACATGGCCAACAGCTCAGGAAGCTCAGAGGTGATGAGAAGGATAGCCAATCCCTCAGACGTCCATCGATTCATCAGAGCATATATATCATGTTTCGCTCCCACGTCGACACCAAGCGTGGGCTCATCAAGAAGCAGGACCTTGGGATCTGTTTGCAGCCATTTAGCCAAGACCACCTTTTGTTGGTTTCCTCCGGAAAGAGTGTCGACTTCTTGATAGAGAGAATGGGCTTTGATTCCTAAGCGTCCCATGTGCTTTTGAGCGGCTGTCTTTTCTTGCTGGGTGTGCATCCATCCTCGAGGAGAAAAGGATTTAAGAGAAGAGAGCGTGATGTTGCGGATGATATCCATCGGAGGGACCAATCCAGTGCCCTTTCTGTCGTTAGTCAAGAGCACCAGGCCCTGTGCTATGGATGTCATCGGCGACCGAAGCTTAAAGGGTTCTCCATCGAGGAAGATGCTGCCTTGGGCCGACTTTCCGTATACGCCGAAAAGCCCGTTAAGCAGCTCGCTCTTTCCGGATCCCCTAAGCCCGGCGATACCGAGAATTTCTCCCTCACGCAGGGAAAGCGAGACATCTTCCACCACCCAATTTTTGGATTCCGAAGGATCGGGCAGGTAAAAATGTTCGACCTTCAATTTTTCCCTTCCGACTGAGGACATTCTTTGTGGGAATTGCTGACTTATCTCCCTTCCTACCATCCACTGGATGAGCTTTTGAGGGGGAAGGTCATTGGCCTCGGCAGTCCCGATAGACTTTCCGTCGCGAAGTACGCTGATTCTGTCCCCGATTTCATATATTTCTTCCAGCCTGTGAGAGATGTAAATGATTCCGTGTTGCCTCTTTTTCAGATCCCGTACGATGTCAAACAGACGCATGACCTCGAGATCATTCAATGCAGAAGTTGGCTCGTCCATGATGATGATCAGAGCATCATAGACCAGGGCCTTGGCGATTTCTATCATCTGCCGCACAGACAACGGATATTCCTCTACTGGCGACGATAGGTCTACCTGAATACCCAATTGATCCAGAAGCTTCTGTGCTGTCTTTTTCTGGGAGCCGTGGTCCATCCATATGTTCGCATGGACTTTCTCTCTCCCGAGAAATATATTATCGACCACTGTCATAGGATTGATCAGAGACATCTCTTGATGGATGGCGGAAATGCCACATTCAGCAGCGTCATGTGGTGATTTTAACCGCATGGATTTCCCGTTCAAAAAAAGATTACCTTCATAATCTTTATGAACGCCGGCCAAGATTTTCATAAGAGTCGTTTTTCCAGCTCCGTTTTCTCCAGCCAGGACATGGACCTCGCCAGGATTCAGGTCAAATTGCACACCGTCCAACACTTTGATTCCAGAGAAGGATTTTGTGATGTTTTCCATACTGAGAAGATATCTTCGCTGCTCGATGGCCATTAAAGAGCATATAACACAACACTCCTTCCAGAGCAAGGGTTAGATGGCTCGATGCTGAAAAGTGGGGCTCTTTTCCGTTTTGCGTGGATTAGCTCTGATGGAAAAGGCATCAGGCATGTCCAGAGCGCCATTGAGGATCTAGCCTTCACGAATCGTTTTTCGAGGGAATCCGGCAGAGCCGGACGGCGAGTATGTATTGAGCACGAGAGAACCAAAGGGTTAAGAATCCCAACAAACCCGGGAACAGAGGGTTGTGTCGATGCGATAAGGAATGAACGTGCGCAGTTACGCAGCCGCCGAGAAAGACGATGAAGGAATGGCGTTAAAGATTCGAACTAGAGCGGAGGATATGCCTGATGACAAAGACAAGCTTGAAAGTTATGCCTATATAAAATGGAAAAGAGCCCCGCTTTTCGTAATAGAGCAAGGTCTAGATAAAAATCGTGTTTTTTCGTAAAATAGCTATTTCCGATGGATAAAAAACTGATTGAACTTCTGGATAAATCTCCTGCAGACTTCAAAAGAGATGATTTTTTGCGGGTCATAGAAGAACGCGGGATCGAACGCATCACCTTCCACTACACGGCTCTCGACGGACGGCTGAAAGAGCTCAAAATTCCTGTCCTGGGGAAAAACCAAGTGCAAAATATTCTTAGTGCCGGAGAAAGGGTGGATGGGTCCTCTCTGTTCAAAGGAATCGTGGATGCCGATCTGTCGGATCTTTATGTTGTCCCAGAGTATAGAACGGCTTTTCTCAATCCATTCGACAAGAAAAGCTTAGATTTCATCTGTCGGTTCCTGAACAAAGATGGCGAGCGGACTTCTTTCGCGCTCGATAGCATTCTTCATAAGGCCAATTCTCTTTTCCGGAATAACACCGGCTTGGAGCTTTTTGCCTTGGGAGAACTGGAATTTTTCCTTATATATAACAGCGATCCGGATATCTTCCCCATGGAGAAGCAGCTGGGATATCACGAGTCATCCCCTTTCCGAAAAAGCGGAGAGATTCTCGATGAGATGGTCCATCACATATCCCGAATCACAGGAGTCGTCAAGTACAGCCATTCTGAGGTTGGCTTCATCAAGAGCATCCAGAGTGAGGTGGAAGAAGTACGGGGGAAGAGTGCAGAACAGTTAGAGATCGAGTTTCTCCCCAGGCCCGTCGAAGAGATGGCTGACAACCTCGCTCTTGCACGGTGGATCATACGAAATGTCGCTTTCATGCACGGCTGTGTCGCCACTTTTGCGCCAAAAATCGAGTTGGGTATAGCGGGAAACGGGCTCCATTTCCACCTTCAATTGAGAAAAAATAAAAAAAACATCATGACCGGTCCTGACGGAAGTTTGTCAGAGGCCGCCCTTCGTCTCATAGGAGGACTCTGTCACTGCTCTCCGTCTCTGACTGCTTTTGGCAATACGGTGGCCTCCTCTTATTTGCGGCTGATCCCTCATTATGAAGCCCCGACTCGAATTTTTTGGAGCGATCTGAACCGGAGCGCTTTGATCCGGATTCCGTTAGCATGGACAAATTCTCGGAACTTTATTGATAAGATTAATCCTCAGGATGAATTCAAACAAAACGATTTGGAGACTCATCAGACAGTGGAGTTTCGCAGTCCTGACGGGAGTGCCCTGGTATATCTGCTGCTGGCGGGAATTGTTCTGGCGACAGATTGGGCATTTTCAGGGAATCAGTCCCTGGAATTGGCTGAGAAATCTTATCTCAGAGAAGAACAGATCCGTGATAAGGAAAAGCTGGATCAATTTCCGCTCCTGCCGTCTGGATGTGGAGAATCAGCCCAGATTCTGATCGAAACGAGAGAGTTCTATGAAAGAGAAGGAATTTTTCCTCCCAGCATAATCGACTACATGGCAGACTTCCTCAGACAAGAAGACACAAAAGTGGTTTCCTCAAGTGGGTCGGTCGATATGCGGAAGCTCATGCATCGATACCTTCACATCCGCTGAAACAAATGGAGGGTCGCCACATCGTTTCGCTCCCCGCGATGACATGAAAGAGACTTTGAAGCGACGACAAATAATGCGCGATTATCCACACATGCATCCCATCACTGGCTGGTGCGATGAAGTTTAAACTCTTCCTCAAGGATTTTCCAGAGAGAATTGAACCGGTCCTGAAGCCTTTCATAAAGCGAAAAAGTAGAAAGCCGAGGTTCGACGGTCCCTTCCTCCAGTTTCACCATCTTATCTGTCAATTCTGCGATACTGACCTTCTCTCCTCGATTGAAGCGGTAATTCCACATGGATTGAATGGCCGCCCCGAATGCTGCCGCTTCTTCCTCTTTGAGTGTGACCACCGGAGTCTGAAAAATATCAGCTACTATTTGCAGCCAGAACCTGCTCTTCGATCCGCCCCCTGTGGCTCTTATTTCAGCGGGAACGAGTCCCAAGTCTTTCATCCGCGCGAAGCCGTAGCCTAAGTTGAATATGGCTCCTTCCATGACTGCTCTTGCCATGTAAGTTCTGGAAAAGGTTTTTCTGTTCAAGCCAAAAAAGACCCCGCTGGAAAAAGGCAGCACAGGCACCCGTTCCCCGGCCAAATGAGGAAGAAAAAGGAGGCTGCCTGCCCCGGGCGGAGCCTGGGATGCCGTCTGTTCGAGTTCCTCATTGGAGATTTCAAAAAGAGATTTGATGTGTTCGGTGGTATTGGTGACGTTCATGGTGCACAGAAGCGGAAGCCATCCTCCCGTGCCGTCGCAAAAAGCGGCGATCTCGCCCTGTGGATCCACGAACGGCTCTGCGAAGCAAGAGTAGACAGTTCCTGAAGTGCCCAAGCTAAGGGTGCACAATCCTGGTTTCACATTTCCGGTTCCTATGGCTCCCATCATGTTATCCCCGCTCCCACTTGCCACCAGGACTTTATCCAGTCCGAAACGTCGAGCCATATTCCTTTTGATTGGTCCAACTGGTTGGGAAGGATGACTCAGCCGTGGGAGTTTTGCCTCGAGTTCGGGGTCGATAGCTGTAATGGCGGCTCTGCTCCATTCGCGCTTTCTTATGTCCATCAGTCCTGTCCCGGAGGCGTCGCCGAACTCCATGTGCTCGATTCCTGTGAGGGTGTAATTGATGTAGTTATGGGGCAGGAGAATCGAGGAAAGCTTCTCATAATTTTCCGGTTCCTTCCTCTTCAACCACAGAATCTTAGAAGCCGTGTATCCCACGGCTAAACTGATGCCAAGAGTTTGGATACAGCCGCTCTTTCCTCCCAGACTCTCTAAGAGGATGTCTGTCTCTTCGAGTGTCGAGGTATCGTTCCAAAGCTTTGCCGGCCTTACAGGTTGGCCCCTATCGTCCAGGGGGACGAATCCGTGCTGCTGCCCAGAGACTCCCAGAGACACGATTTGAGAAGGATCGATATCTGCGTGTTTGAGAGCTTGTTGAAGTGCCTGTTCAAAGGCCTGAATCCACTCTCTTGGCTCCTGTTCACTCCCGCCTGGTTTGAGCCCTTCGACGAACCGGTGGGGCGTAAATCCCCGACAGAGTATCGTTCCATCGAAGTCCACGATCAGCACTTTGGTTCCCTGTGTTCCCGAATCAACGCCGATGGCATACATTTGAGTTTATGTCTCCTCTCGTTTGCATGCGGACAGGAGTTCAAAATAGGCTCTGAAGTCAATCTGTTCTCTTACATGAATTGTTTTATAGAGCTCCAAATAGCCAGACTCGGATTTTCTTTTCTCTCTGTAATCGACGACGGTCTCGAAGATTTTCTTTTGAGAGGAAAACTCTTGGACGGCCCTACGTACGAGATTTTCGCTGTCCTCATCCACGAGAATTCCCTTATCTGCCCGAATGGGATTTTCTTCTGATTTTGTCGGTTCGAAGTCTCCCCATATCGAATAGACATAATAGCTTTTGGGTTCGTGCGGAGTTCCCAAATCCGCCAAAATAGGATCTCCGGCTTGAGGGGATGTATAGATTCCCATGTGATAGACGGCTGTATGGTCCCAGTGTTCGTAGAATCCACTGGAGAAAATGACTCGAGAGACTTTTTCTTGCCTGAAATGCTTAATCTGCTCCTCGAACAATCCCCTTCCCTTGGGGAGGTTCCTGTTTATATAGGGTGAAAGCGAGAAATCCGGGATATCCGAGCAGAAAATATTTTCCTCCTGAATTCCTAGGTTGCCGTAGGCTTTTTTTGTTTCTTTTTTTCTTTTTCCGACGATGCTTTCTTTATCCTCCTCTGAAGAATATCCGGCATCGCCGCTGCAAAAAATAAAAATGAGAGGAACGCCGCCCTGTTCCAGAGTCGCCATCAGAAGATAGGAGGCACCCAGCAGCACATCGTCATCGTGAGGAGAGAGAAAGGCGACTTTCTCTCCCTTCTCCCAGCCTGGGAAAAAAAGATCGATGCTCTGACTCCGCTTCAGAGAGAGAAAATCCACAAATTCCATCAGTAGATCCTCACGGGATTTTTGAGTTTCATCAAAAGAATGTCCAGGGTTTCTTCAAGATTTTCATCCAGCGGGAGTACGATATAAGCGTTCTTTTCATAAAAGGTACTCCCTCGAGGGACAGAGGTTAAAAGGTTCCTGGTGGTATACTCAGCCCAGGTATAAAGAAGCGGCCGGACCCAATACACATATTTCCCATCGGAGGGAGCATAGAAGTAGGTGCCCGGCTTATTGAGCCAGTTTCCCGAAGCGGTTAAACAGGCGTTGGTATAGTCGATTCTCAGACTGAAAAAACCATAGTCTTTCTCTGTGTTCACGAGACCGACCCAATCACAATCAGGGGGTGCCACATGGACCAGGCCATCGGGAAATTCCGTCGTTTCCTCAAGGGGCATTTTGATTACCTTTCCTGTTTTACCCCTGTAAACGAGGGCGTTGAAAAGTTGGTTGTAAAGCACCATTTCATCATTCCGGATCGCACTCACTCCCAGGTCTTTCTTGATGCTCATCTGAGTTTCCGAGATAAAATAGGAGACATTTAAAGGGAGAGTGTATCTCACCTCCAGGTCCACATCCTTGATCTTCTGTAAAGGGCCTCTTCTTGTGCTGATATACAGACAGCCTCCGACTGTTTCTTCGAAAAAGGGAGGAGGATTCCAGTTGAAAGAGTGATCCCAGGCTATCCCGGGAATGTGGCATCCGGGATTCCAGTGTAGGACGCCGGCTTGGTTGAAGAGTTTGATCCCATTTTTTCGATCTACGATAGTGTTGATCTGACCACTCTGAGGGTGGAATTCCAACGAGAGCGAGTCGCTGCTGACGGTCTGTCCCAATCCTTCACCGGTGATCTCGAATGTTCCCTTTCCTTCGGCTTTCGGGTCTCCCTTGAGGATGTGAAGCATTTTTTTCTCCAAAGGTGCCATGCTCAACGGAAAGGCGATTTTGTAGGTGAGAGTGACCGGATGTGTGGCAGCAGATTTTTCTGGGGGACGGGATTCCCGGACATCCAACACCTGGTAGTGGATGGGGGATGATCCGTCCAGGAGAATGAAGCCTTGTTTTTCCAAGCTCTCTTCAACAACTGTAAGGGTGAGAGTAACGATTTCAGCCCTTCGTTCGAGACCGACCGGTTCTTCTGCTCTGAAGATCCTGTAGAAACCTTCTGCTTCAATGGGAATGCCTCCTGCTGGAGGTGCCTGTGCCTGGATCTCGAATGCTCTCTTCTCCTGTGTGTTTTCTTCCAGATAAGAGAGGAAGATTTTGTATCTTTTGTTGTTTTGCCAGCCAAAGTCTACTGATAGAATATATGCTCCTTTCTCGATTGGTTTGGAGAAGTCGATATGTTTTCCTTCCTTGATCAAAAAAAATGTCTCCCATTTTTTGCCGTTGATCTTGAGGCCCTGGATAACGGATTTTTCCTGTCGCATTTCCAGCGGAACGGTGATTCTATAATAAGGGACTTCGAAACTGGGAGATTGAAACCTCGCTCCCTCTCCTAATAGAATTGAAGGCAGGAAGAAAAGTCCTATGCAGATAATCGCTTTTTTCATGCGGACTCCTCTCATGGTCTGTAATAAGGATGTATTTTATCCTTGGGCAGTGAAGTCAGTCCTTTTCCAACTAAATCCTGGACATGCAGGGGGATCTGGTTATACACGCCTATTTTGTTTCCCCTTTTCCAGAACGAATCTTCGATCACGGCATATTCTATCGGAAAAACGAGTCGTCCCAGGTCATCGAATCCCATAAGCGCCACGTCGATCATAAGAGCCACGTTCTTTCCCAGAGGTTCTTCGGTATAAGGGGTGACAGCGCCATAGCCTTCCTGGCATTCAGAGCATCCTGTGTTGTGAATGAATGTGTAGGGCTCTCTTGCACAGAGCAGCTTTCCGTTTTTTGTCTTGATTTTCTTTTGTTCGAGGTACGCTTTTCCTTTTTTGTCAATGGTGTTCGCGGGGAGGTTTCTTTTTGCTGTCTGCTGTGCAGCCTGGATAACCGTATGGTAAAGGCCTTCCAGCACATCCATGAAGGCTTTCTCATCCCTTGTCAGGTCTGAGCCCACCTTCACGGTTCTCCGCATGATTCCGTGGTAGCCGTTGAATGTAGGGCTTATGCCCAAAGAGACGAATTCTCCTTTTTTTATCTTCCTGTTGGTAGCAGGGCCGAGCACACTTCTCCCCCTGGTTCCCGACGAAGCGATAGTGGGGAATCCCGTTCTTCCTGCACCCAATCTCTTCATGATAAAATCCCCGGTAGCCGCTACATCCAGCTCCCTTACGCCGGGTTCGAGAACGGCCAACATCCCCAGAAAGGCGGCATCTGCAATGGAGTTGGCAGCCGCAGAAATTTGGAGCTCCTTTTCGGACTTTTCATATTTGATCCGCCTAAGGAGATCCACATCATAAACGATATTTTCACTTCCAAACCTCCCCTCGATCAGTGCCACGTGATCGTAGGGTATAAACTGGCTGCTGGAGAAAAGAGCAATTTTGATCGGCCTTCCGGGATTGAAGGGAACCAGCTTGAAGACAACGTCTTCGAGCTTTTCAAATCGGGCAAACCTGTAATCTTCATCAGAGATTTGATACTCCTGAAGCAGCGCTAATTCAGCTCCGGATGCCTGGATGCAGCCTGCGATGACATGACCTCCTTCGGAGCCGGCAAGCACAACCGGCTTGCCCGCAGCCGGGATGAGTATTCCATAGCGTTCGATGATAGGATCGAAAACACCTGCAAGCCAGGCGATGTCGGAACGATCGAGCTCGCTGCCACAGGCATAAGCCAAATCGTAACCTTTCTCCTTCATCGCCTGTTGAACCGATTCCCAACGCTTTCTGTATTCCGTCCTTGTGATTTTCAGGTTTCTGTCGATTCGTGGATGATAACGAGCGATGATCTCTTCTAAAATTAGGGCGTTCATTTTTTCTTTTTTCCCGTCAGAGCATCCTCGACGCCTTCTTCGAAAGGCTCCGTGAGGATGGGTACCAGCCAGCCCTCCGGGCTCTCAGGATATGTCTCTATCACTTCGGCGATACTGAGGGGGTGCTTGTACATGTCGAAATACTTCTGGATGCAGGCCCTTAAATCTTTTTTCTTCCGGAAGGAAAAGGGGATCCAGGCGATTTTTTCATGATAGATACTGCCTTTTTTAACCGGCAGCATCCGCGTCTGGTTGTTCGAACCAAAAGAATAAACGAAGGCTCGAGCCAGATAGTACCAAGGCCCGTGCTGTATATAGATATAAGGTTGCTGGAGAGAAGCACCGCCTCCGAAGAGATTGGAGGTACACAATTCCAGAAAGAGACTGGCAAAGGCTATGTTCTTTTCTTCGCTGTAAAGAGCGATCCAGGGAGTGTCGGGCCTGAGGGTGACGACATGATCAGGATGCATTCTGGAAGCGGCAAAATCGATAGTCTGATATTTCCCCCGGTTCGTTCCATATGCTGCTTTATCAAAGACTTTTTTGTTGAAAACCACCTCTCCGTTGCGAAGGGCTTTGACGAAGATGTCCTCCAGAACCTGCAGGGTGGATTCCATCAGGATAACCGGCGAGTCCTTGTAAAAGGTGTAGTCGATGCTCACTCTGACATCGTCAAGGTGGGGCAGGGGAGCTGCGCGGCGGATAGAATAGAATACCGGTCCCACCTTTTCTGAAAAGAGTGGGTTTACCCAGTCCGAACAGTGAGACCAGGGGTGCGGTGGAGAATAGGTCCCTGGATTCCAGTGGACGGCTCCATTGGTTTCCAGCTTGTGTTCCAGCTTCAGTCCCGTGCTCTTTTCGTAAATCTCTGTGATCATTCCACTTTTCTCATCCAGCACAATCTTGTAGAAAGAATTCTCGATCGTTTTCCCAAGGTCTGATCCACTGACCTGCAAATCGGTTTCATAAAGAGGTTCCGGCGCTGAGGGATTGTTGTAAAAGACCAGAAAACTCGCTTTTTCTCTGGGCTCCAGGTCGGCCAGAAAACAAAGACTGAAGGTAGTGGTAGGATGATAACGGATGAGAGACGCACCGGTTTTTTCGTCGATTTCCTCTGCCGACAAAAGATCCTGGTCCTCCCATGGAATGACATCGTAAATCTGACAAGGAATTTCCGTGTAGGAGACATCCACGCCCGTTTTCTCGACCTTGACCACCCTGATTTCTCCAGGTGTATGGAAGTAATGACTCAGGATACCCACTGTAGCATGGACAGGATAATCGGTCCGCCTGAACCTGTTTTCCTCCGAGATGGAAAGTGCCAGATAGTTCTTCCAGTTTGCATTCCAATATCCCCTCATGTCAGGAGATTTCGCTGTGTGTATGAGTTTGACCGAGCTCTCAGTTTCACTATCTAAAAGCCTGACGAGGATTTTGTAATCCCTTTTTCCAACCCAATTGAATCTCATTTTCAGATCGAAAGGCAAATCGCCGTCTATCTTCTTGTCGTACATTTCTCTGCCGGACTGAAAGACCAAAAAATCTCTAATCCGTATGTCATCGATAGTTACTTCGGCGATTTCTAATGCAAGATCTTTGGTTTCACTTGTGTTTGGCACCATGACCTTTATATAATACCAGCCTTCGCCTTCCACGGGGTAGCCGAACTCTTGGGCAGAAACGAAGGAAACCGTGAGAAAAGCAAGAAGTGTCAGGAGGAATATCTTTGATTTCATTTCCTTCCCCTTTGGATGTTTTTTGATGGATGCTTCATCAATTTTCAGAAATTATAACATTTTTTTTCCATCAAGTATTGAATTTGTGAGAAAATGTGCTATAATAAGAACAAACCCTGCTGTGCTGGCTGGGTAGGGTTTCTTATAACCCTCCTTCATTATCCCCTTTTTGCTTATTTTCCCCATACCCAAGACAGCCAGCACTCTATTCCATACACCTGGTAGACGAGCAGGAATGAAAAGACGGAAAGAAGAGCGCAAGTGCTGAACATCAGAACCATTTGGAACAAGTCTTTCATCGTTGCTCTGAACGGATTTTTTTTCCTCTTTATGAGCATCACCCTGTTTTTTATTTTCCCGCTCTTCTTCGAGCGATTCGGCGCTTCGAAAACTCAAATCGGATGGATAATGGGGATTCATAGTTTGCTGGCCATTATCATACGCCCCATCTTCGGCCGTCTGATCGATATAAAAGGAAGGAAGGCGATATCGCTTTTTGGAATCGGATTTTTGATGGCCGTTCTCCCTTTCTATCATCTGATCTCCGATGCAGGCACCCTGCCGCTCATTCTCCGGGCCTTGACTGGCATCGGATGGGGAATCAGTATGACGGCGACAATGACCATCTGTTCGGATTTAGCGCCGGTCACTAGATTGGCACAATCGATGGGAATCATAGGAGTGGCAGGGCTTCTCTCTGTTGCTCTGGGTCCATTGTTGGCTGAGGAGATCGTTCGGCATTTTGGATTTGGAGGGCTTTTTAACACCAGCCTTCTTTTCTTGATAGTGTCCTTCGTGAGTGTTGCGTGGACCAAAGAGGCGATTAAATCCAATCATGATAAACACTTTCATAAGCCAGAATCACTGAAATACCTGGGGGCACTCTCTCTTTTGCTGATTTTCATGCTGCCCGTATTCCATGGCGCAATTAGAGGAGCGGTCGTTTATTTCATCGCTCTTTTCGGAAAGTCCATCCCTATCGAACGGGTGGGCCCCTTTTTCGTAGCCTTTTCCATCGCTGCGATATTGACGAGGGTTCTTCTCGGAGATCTTTCGGACCGCTTCGGACGAAAACTGGTCTTGTTTCCAACTGTCTGCATTATCAGTTTCAACCTTTTTTTGCTATCCCAGGTTCAATCCTTTTGGCTGTTTGTCTTGACCGGTTTCATCGGCGGATTCGGACAGGGGCTTATCTTCCCTGCACTGAGTACTTATGTCATCGATATTTTGGGTGAGGAAAACAAGGGTTTCGCCATAAGCCTTTATCTCACTTTTTTTGATGTAGGTATGGGGTTCGGGCCGGCTCTATTCGGAAGGATATCGGATTTGTTTGGATACCGATGGATGTATTTTATCGCTGGTTTGGTGTTTTTCCTGGTTGGACTGCTCTTCACTTGGAAAGCGCCCAGTCCTAAAAGAGCAGGCTGAAATCATCCCTTCCTGATTGGAAGCATCTGGAATTTATTTTTTCCTTCTTATTCGTTCAAAGCCAGAGACTCCGACAAATTCCAGTTTTTCTTCCTTCTCTATTTCGTCGAACAAAACGTTCAACCCCAGGACATCACTGGAAACGTGGCCGGCCACCACCACGTTCAGTTTGGCTTTCTTCGCATTTTCGAGGTGATCCTCACTGTAGTGCATGCCGACCAGAGTGCTGACTCCACTGTTGGCGAATTTTTCGAAGATTTCTTTCGCTCCTTCCGTGCCTCCGGTCATCTCGACAAAAATCTTTCCACATTTGTTGTTCTCGGATCCATTCAGAATTTTTGGAGGAACCTGCAATTTTGCTGATTTTTTGTATTCAGGAATATTCTTCAGGATCTTTATCAAATCCTTCAATTTATCAGGCTTTTCTTTTTCGAACAATTTCTTGAGATAATGGGTCACGCAGTTGTCCGCGGGGGTGTGGATACACATCATAGGGATATCGAGCAGTTTTGCCACATCCACAGATCGAGTGTGGTTGACGGGCATGAGCCGTCTTTCTATTTCGCTGATTCTTGTCTGCATGAGCTGCTCGGCCACACTGATGCTCACTCCATATTTTGCCATCAGATCGGCCTGTAGCTTCATCACATCGAACAGTTGCGCGAGGGCATAGCTTTCGGGGTGGTGAGATATGATCAGGTCGATTTTCTGGTCAGATTCCTTATTCAGAAGATAGGTCAGAAGGACTTCACCCACCTGCATGTCGATGCCTATGATGACTTTTTTGATGTCTTTGTTGAGGTTTCCATGAAGGATACGTGTGTCAGAAAAAGGATTGAACAACCTGTCTTTATCGTAATACTCCAGATCCTCCTTTTTGAATGCGTCGAATTTTTCTTTCTCTTCTTTCAGGATTTTTTTTATTTCAGATTTTCCCCTGAGATCATGAGCAATCCCTGCTTCGATGGCCTTTTTATATATTTTTTCCAGCTTCATGTCGCTGCTCCTTTTTACAGAATGACATATTTTATTACATAACCTGAATGATTCATAGACCTAAATGAGCCTTTCCGACGTTCCCGAATTTAACTGAGAGTATGCTTTAAAAAGAAAGATCGAAGCCGAGTCCGGGTTTGTCAGGGGGAAAGAGCGTGCCGTTGCGGAGGATAACCGCTCCCTGGGAAGGATCGCCGGCCAAATCCAGGTGTCCGTCCAGATCGGCATAGGCCACGTTCGGCCGGGCCAGGGCGAAATGAAGTCCTGCGGCGATGCTCAATGCCGCCTCGTCCATACAACCGACCATGACCTCGAGGCCGGCAGAACGCCCTACCGAGTTGATCTGGAGTGCGACAGAAATTCCACCCACTTTCATCAGCTTGACATTTACCATGTCGACAAGGTCTCGGCGGGCCAGACGGAAGGCATCGCGGAGAGTCATCAAACTTTCATCGGCCATGACCGGTATTTTAACGCTGCTCGTAACGCGGCCCAAAAGGTCGGGCTGGCCCTTCGGAGTCGGCTGCTCGATCAGTTCAAGGCGTGCTTTTCGGGTTCTATTAAAAAACTTCAAGGCCTGTTCGACGGAAAAACCCTGGTTGGCATCGAACCGCAGCTCGACTTCTTTGCCCACAGCCTCTCTCACTTTGAGGACCCGGGCAATGTCGGATTCTACGTCGATTCCCCCTTTGAGTTTCAGGCATTTGAACCCTTGAGCTATTCTTTCCTTCGATTGTGAGACCGTGTCCTCTTCGGACAAGATGCCTATGGTGACACTCGTCCGGATGCGGTCTCTGAATCCACCCAGTAATTTCCATAAAGGAAGTCCGCATGCTTTCCCTAAGATGTCATGGAGGGCCATATCGACCGCAGCGAGAGCGGAGGGCTGCGTCTCGAGTATCGGAACAAGCCTTTCCAGAAGCAGGGCCGTTCTCAAGGGGTCAGAGCCTTTTATAGCAAAGGTGACGGCATCGTTCAGAGCGAGCAAAACGCTTTCAGGAGTTTCACCGGTGATCTGGATATCTGGAGCGGCGCATCCGAATCCTGATATTCCTTTATCAGTATCGATACGCAGGAATATATTTGTGGTCTGCTCGATGGTTTCATAAGCGATGGTATAGGGCTCGGCCAACTTCATGGTGACCGGCCAAGCTTGGATCTGCTTTATTTTCATTCCAGTCAACTTTAATAGCGCTTGTGGTAGATCTCATCCAAGCTCATGTTTTTTAAATCTTCCACAAACTCGGCCAGGTGTTTAATCATGATGAGCCAGATTTTTTCCCCCTTTTCTTTACTGGCTTTGGTTGGATTCCCCAAAACACCGCTCGGTGATATTTTGGCGATCCGTGCGTACCATTCAACGCTCCGCTTTGAACTGAAGTTCAAATAACGGCTGGAAAATTCAGGAATGAACTTCCTCATCTTTTTTCTTCTGACCATATGGGGACGAATGGCCAGCGTGGTGCTCGTCTCTATCTCTCCAGCGTGAACATCGTTAGGAGTCTCTATCATGGCCAGAACATCTTTTTCACTGGTTTCACCGGTCTCCACACAGGTAAAAATATGGGCATCTCGGTTGATCATTTGGGCGGAAAACTGCAAGGCGGGAATGTTACCACCGTGCCCATTGATGATGACGAGCTTCGTGACGCCGTTACGAGCAGCGCTCATCCCGATCTCATAGACAAGTTGAGAGAGCGTTTTCGGAGAGATGTTGATGGTGCCGCTGAAGTCACCGTGATGATAAGAGACGCCGTAGGAAACGAGTGGGAGCACCAAGGGCTTTGGATCACTGCAGGCCGCTGCCACTTCTCTTGCCAGATGGTTGGCATCGAAGGCATCCGTGTCGAGGGGAAGGTGAGGCCCGTGCTGTTCTATCGAACCCACCGGCAAAAGAGCGATATCGACCTCTTTGAACCGGATCTGAGCTTCGGGCCAGGTGAGTTCTCCCAGAATCGGCGAGGACTTTTTATTTGCCGTTTCCTCCTCGTTATCTTTGGGATGATTGTATCGTTCTGCGGGGAGTTCGAAAGGGTATGGACTTGCCAGTGCGGGATCGTTCAGCGGATCATACTCGACCCATGTCCTGCCCTGGCGTTTAACCGATCCTTCAGCGTGTTCGAGGAAAATGTGCATAACGGGCTTCCGGATGTCTTGGGGAACAGATTCGATCGGCGATCTTTCCGAATCGAAGCGGGCTTTCATGATTTCAGGATGCTCCTTGATTTTAACCCTGGATGATGTTTTTCGAAGCAGCCCTTTCTGGGACAAAAGAAACGCGAGGTGTTGTGCGCCGGCATTTTCCTGGTGAACGCCTTTTTCAGCCAGAGCTTCGAGACAATCCTCGATCTGGCTCTGTGAATAGCCGCAATTTTTGGGATCTGCATCCAGGGCGACGAGCATTCCCACGATACGGCGGCATTTTTCGCATTTTCCGCACGGACGCACCCGGTTGTTTTGGATATGGGCGGCATGACACGACATTTGGTGGCGCTGGAGGTCTGGATATCTCTGTGCCAGTATTTTTTCGATGAGAAGTTCGGAAAGAGGGCGCAGAAGGGAAAATTGACTGATGTTCCATCCCTTTTGGATGAAATAGCGGGTCAATACATTATCAAAATACCGGCTCTGATCATAAAGCCCGTTATAATGGGTGATTCCCTTGAAAGCCTGTCTGCTGGTGGTATCGTACTCATCCCCTATGATGAGCCGTCCGATGCCCCTCTTCCGGATCAAAGGAAGAGCGCCGAAAAGAAAAACAGCTACCGTCCACAGTCTTATGGGATATTCATCCGAGCGAATGCTGGCATAATCGGGACGCACAAAAGAGAAGCGTTTGAGCATCCAGTTGAATAATCTGTCACAGTTTGTCCAGACTTTTGCTGTCTGGATATAATTTTTCGAGAAATATCTATAGGCATTCAGCGCTGTAAACCAGTGCCGTCCGGATTCATTGATAAAAATGGGATGCACTTGCTGTCCAGCCTCGCTGAGGACTCCAAAACTCAGGAGGCTGTCTTTGCCTCCGCTCGAAAGAACAGCATGGCGGGATTTCTCTACCTCCCAGTGTGTGTTTTCCCTGGGGATCTGTATGTCTGATCCAGAGAGGGTAGATCCAGATTCGAAGATCAATCGGGCTTGGAGATAGGAATCCAATCTCACAACAGGGAGACTGGAAGCTGGCCCCTGAAGGAAGGGGTTGGGCTCCAGGAATTTTTTAACGTAAATTTCCCTGGCTGTGTTTTTCAACATTTCCTCAATAAACTTTTGGTCGTGTTCATCATAGATTCCTTGCAGGGCGATCTCGTGACAGAAGAGCCCGTAATTGACAGCCGCTTGGACAGCGATCATATTGGCGAGATTGATTGAAGAGGGCTCTTCGGGATCGAAGACCTCTTCTCCATAGCGATAGATCAGGTCAAAAGTATCGCTTTTCCCCTCGGATTGGATGGTGTAAGGCGCGATCAATCGGTGCTTTTCCACTCGTGTGGGACCTACCTCCAGCCGCTTTACGACCTTGAGAATCTCTAGAGAGTCTTCTTCCGGATCAAAAAGCTTCTTTGCTCGATGTCTTGATGGGGTAGGGTTTCTCATTATTGACTTGCCTTTCTTTTTGACTCAGATTTTTCTTGTATTTAAAAAGGGCAGCAGGCAGTCGACAATTTCGTCTGCACCGTTTCCGAGCACATCCACCACAGGAAGTCCGCTCTGTTTCTTCAGGGATTCACAGACCGCTGGTATCTGTTCCTTGGGGAGATTTTCTCTGTTGATGGTGATGGCCACAACAGGCTTTCCTGACAGCAACTGGATGACTTGAATCTGTTGGGCCAGAGGATGAATGGGATAGCCCGGAAAGCCATCATAGTCTTTTCGACCAGGGGCATGCTGGAGCACGACAGCATCGGGCCTTCCGGCTGCCAGAATTTCGAATCCGCCTGGATAGGCTGGATTCATCAGGCTTCCCTGTCCCTCGATCAAGATTACATCTGGATGGACCTCATACCAGGCGCTCCAGACGGCATGCTCGATCTCGCCAGAGACGAAATCATTGATCAGCGAGTCGAGCATGATACCGTAGCGGACTCCTTGCATCCATGCTGTCTGCCCTGTTCCGATCAGTTCAGTCCTGTAACCTCTTTTTTGTAGAGCCTCTGCCAGGAGCCAAGCCGTGGTGCGCTTGCCTACGGCCGAATCCGTACCGAGTACAGCCACCTTGGGCGATGTCACCTGTTCGATCTTTCCGGTAAAAAAATGGAGCTGGTTGATGGGAGGAGGTTTTCTGACATCCCTGAGAGTCACATTGTGTTTTTTTGCCAGATCTGAGAGTTTCGGATCTTCTGAGATGTAGTCGTGCAGTCCTGAATCGATGTTCAGGCCGGTACAGATGGCTTCTACCACAGCTTCTCTGTGCTCTGGGCCAAGCCGTCCTCCATCCGGAGCCAGACCTATGACAAAATGGGTGGGTTTTTCTCCAGTTTTTTGGGCGGCTGCAACCGCTTCTCTGAGATTGGGGTATAGGGGAATATGATTGGTTTTACCGTCCAAAACCTCTCCGGAATCCTGGTATGCATACTGAGAATCTATGACCGATAGAACACGGTATCTTTTGGTCCTCCGCACCAGTCCGTGAGCTGTTTTGCCATTTGGCGTTCCAAATGCATCTTGAGAATAGATGATGGCCGTTCCCTCCGGGAGAGAATTCATTATTTCCTCCCGGTCAAGATAACCACATATCGGTCGTTCGGAAAAGGTTCTTTGCGGTGACGGTCGAGCAGAGAGATGAGACCTGCAGTGGAGGCAGGAAGGACACTGAGGCCCTCTCGTTCCCTGATAAAACGGGAAAAATAGGTCATGTTTTTATCACTTGCATAAGAGGCCCATCCTGCCGTTTCACGCACGGCTTGGAGGGCATGATCTCCATCTATGGATTGCCAGTTGATCAGGGGTTCGTTCACTGCTGTCTCCCGGATCTTTTCAGGTTCAAGGTCATGACAGTGAAGGGTCTTTTTCAGAAAAGCACGGATGATCGGATTCTTTCCGTAGGACGATCCTGCGATCATCTTCGGGATCCGGGAGGTTTTGCCGCGTCTATAAAGGCTCAGGAAACCTTTATAGACACCCGCAAGTGTGGTCCCGTTGGAAACCGGAATAGCGACTGCAGATGGGGCATCTCTGAGTTCATCGTAGATCTCATAGGCGATCTCTCCGTATGCTTTTAGCTGCAGGGCGGTGTTCGCACCTCCTGGATTCGCGTCGTAGATTTCATCGGTTTCCGCCCGGTCACGGGAAACCTGGACGGCTCTTTCGTAGTCGCCCGGGATACGAATAATTTCAGCCCCGTAGTCTATCATCTCCTGTGCCCGCTTGGTGTGATAGGATTCGGGTATATAGATGATGCATCTGACTCCCGATAGGGATGCAGCGAACGCCATGGCAACGCCGTAGTTTCCGCAGGTGGCCATGGTGATGGAGTCGAATCCTCGGCGCATAGCATCCAATACCTGAGCAAATGCGATACGATCCTTTTGTGTTCCCGTAGGGTTGCCGCCTTCGAACTTGAGATAGATCTGCCTGAGACCGATTTCCCGTTCGATATTACGGGCCCTGGAGAAGTGAGTGTCTCCTATTTCAGAGTCGAAAATATCTTCGTAGGCTTCGAGCCGGCTCTCCAAAGGGAGAGTTTTGTTGGCTGCGACAATCTTTTGGGTTTCGAGTTCGGGGGGGAGAGATTTTAGAAGAGCGCTCGCTTCATCCAGCAAAAAAAAATTATGCCCGATGGTTGCTGTATCCCGGACATCGTCAGGGGAAAATTTGGATTGCTTGGGCAAAAGACTCTGGTCTCTATCTTTTTGGTTTGTATCGTTCATCTCTCATTTTGACTTATAGCACAGGCCTGCTGAGTAGTCAATTTGAATTGACTTAAAAAAATTACTTTGATATATAATAGAGCGTAAGAAGAGGGACAGCTTTATTCAAAGATAAAGAGATTTTTTTCCAGATTAGAACACTTCGTTTTGGGTAAGGAATCTTTTTCATGATCGGCAGAAAGATATCCCATTACAAAATTCTCGAAGAGATCGGGGCTGGAGGTATGGGAATTGTCTATAAAGCCGAGGACTCTAGACTCAATCGGACGGTTGGCCTGAAATTCGTGGTGCCAAGAATAGTCAGAAGAGAAGAGGACAGGGAGCGTTTTATGAGAGAAGCCCAGACGGCTGCATCTCTCAATCATCCCAATATCTGTACCATTTACGAGATCGATGAAGTGGAGGAGAACCTGTTTATCGCCATGGAATATGTGGAAGGCCGAAGCCTGAAGCATATTATCGAAAAGGGGCCATTAAAGTTCGAATCGGTCCTTGACATTGCCGTTCAGGTTGCGGATGGCCTCCGGGAAGCCCATGATGAAGGTATTGTTCACAGAGATATCAAGAGCTCCAACATCATGCTGACTAAAAAGAACCAGGCGAAAATCATGGATTTCGGGCTGGCTAAGCCGCTCGAAGAAGCAAAAATGACCGAAACAGCCACTGTAATGGGTACTGTAGCCTACATGTCGCCAGAGCAGGCTTCAGGCGAACCAGTAGATCATCGCACGGATATCTGGTCCTTCGGGGTGGTGCTTTATGAAATGCTCTCGGGCAGACTGCCGTTTGGAGGGGAGCATCAGCAGTTGATTCTGTACTCCATACTGAATCAGAATCCTCAACCCCTGGACGATTTGCCTTATGCTGTCCCGATGGAATTGGAGAAAATCATTTATAAATGCCTGGAAAAAGAGCCCAGTGAGCGTTATCAACGGACGGTCGAGCTTTTTGAAGACTTGCGGAGTTTGAGAAGAGAGACGGAGACCGGTATCGTTCTCCCTGGAAAAAAGGCAAAAGACAAAGCCCCCAGAATTTCCTCAACTGCAATAGCTGCCGCAGTCATCCTCCTGTGTGCAGCTCTGGTGTTTATTTCTGGATATTTTCTTTTCGATTGGTTTAAGCCGCCTGTGAGATGGAAAACCTCAGTCGCTGTTTTGCCTATCGAGGACCTGAGCGCCGGGGAAGGAAACGAGCCATTATGCAGATACACCACAAAGAGTATCATTTTTAAACTTGCCAGATTCAGTCCCGAACTAAGAGTTGTTCCTCATGATTCGGTAAGGAAATATCAGGATTCAAAAAAAGAAAGTGTTGAGATTGGACAAGAACTGAGTGTGGAGTACGTCCTGGTTTCCAGTTTCGACAGCAGCGAAGAAGGAGGGCGGATCGATGCGGAGTTGATCGATGTGGAAACGAACACCATTAGACTCCCCATTTCCGAAAGATTCGGGATTAAAGATCTCTTTAATATTGAAGATGAGATTTCCAAAAAAATTGTCGGAGAGCTGGGACTTCTTTTTGCGGAAAGCGGATTGGCTGCCGCAAAAAAAAGAGAGCCCGAAAGTATCGAGGCGTACAACTGGTATGTAAAAGGAATGGATATTATCGATAGACAGGAAAGCTATTCAAATCTTGACCTATGGTTTACAGATGCCATAGAAATGTTCGGAAAGGCTATTAGCGTAGATCCAAAATATGCCCTGGCATACTGGGGATTGGGAGCTGCTTATGAAGCCTACTACGTCAATAGAGATAGAAAGGAAGATCTCGAACTGGCAATTGGCTATTTTGAAAAAGCTTATGATCTAAATCCTGATTTAGCTGAGGCAAATTTGGGTTTGGGGTGGGCGTATTTTTATAAAGAGGATCTGAGGGAAGCAGCCAAAAGTTTTCAAAGAGCGCTCGAACTCGAGAGAGATTCTAAAAATGCATTGGTAACCTGCGATGTGGGCGCTTTTCTCAACAGTGTGGGCTTATTCCATAGAGCCATTGAATATTTTTCAGAAGCCATCGAGATCGAGCCTTCTTATCTTAGAGCTTATGAGCATCTGGCTTCCTGTTACTGGTATATCGGCGAGTTCGAAGAAGGAGCCGAGGTTGCAGAAAAAGCTTTGGAACTGGAGAAAAACTATCCCAACCTCTATCTTTTGTCTGCCAGACAATTGATCCTGTTAGGGAAGTACATGGAAGCTGAAGAAGCTATAACTGAGGCTGAAAAAATAGATCCTGACTCTCCGAGAGTGAAACGGCATAGAGCTTTTGTATGGGCTGCGAAAGGAGAAAAAGAAAAAGCTCTCCGTTATATCGAAGGCGCCGATGAATCGTACGGCTATCCGCTTACATGTATTTATTCTCTGTTGGGTATGAACGACGAGGCAATCGAGAACATCAAACTGGGTATCGAGAAAGGCTTTAAAGAGTGGCAAAATTATCTCTATTCCTATCTTTTTCTCAAAGAAAATCTCTGTTACAGGAATTTGAACGATGACCCTCGTTTCGAAGATATCTTACATAAACAAAAAGAACTCTACGGTCAAAGAGTAAAAATCCTTGGGGATTTATTATGAGTCTTTTATCCAAACAGCAAGCTTTGGGGAGACTGGCTGTCATTTCTCGATTTGCCAGATCCAGAGGAATGATAGATTTAAATAGAATCAGCGAATTTTCGGAGAGGAGGGAATTATGAAACTCAGGAATTTTTCCAGTGTTTTCATCTTGGCTCTTGGAGTCCTTATCCTGGTCTTGTGTACGCCAAAGGCAGTGGAACCTCAGGATCAATCTCAAGACGAAATTGTAGATGTGACTGAAGTACAAGAAAATCTTGTAGACGTTGTGACAGAACAGAATAAGAGAGACCTCGCAGATCATATTATAGGAATACGAGACACTCTGAAGACGGAATTTTTATCAGGTGAGGACCAGAATTTTGAAGAAATGGGAAGGAAACTCTATGAAGCTGGCGCGATACTCGAAGACTGGGAGGAGTTAGAAAAACATAAAAAGTATAAAAGAAGCCGCACAAAAAACGAATTTAAAGCCTTATTCAAAAAACTTAAAAAGGAAAATGCGACACTTTCTTTTGATGTCCGTCTGGTTTTTATCGATTCTATCAGTGAAGAAAGGACTGTCCCGGATGAACAAGGAGCACAGGTAAGAGCTAATTTGATCGCTCGGGTCGTGGTAAAATTCACAATCACATCGCCTAATCCAGGCGAGATAACCTTTGGAGGCTCTTTTGAAGCTCTCCATAGGGAAGATTGTCCCTGGCAAAATCCGTAATCCTGGAGAAGGTGTGAATACGAGGAATACTCAATTTAAGATATCCAATACCCAAAGCTAATCAGATTTAGAAAGTCCTGACTTTTTTATCCAGATAAGGGAAGGAGTGGGTTGGTGCGGTTCCACCTCCAAGGGCTCTATGCTAAAAAGCGGGGGGCTTCTTTCTGTTTTGTATGCGTTAGTTCTGATGGAAAAGGCATGCTCGAAAGTTATGTCTATACAAAATAAAAGGGAACCCCACTTTTCGTAACAGAGCCACCTCCAGGTTGACTTCTGGAACATTTGAGGGCAACATATTCAGATTAAAAGAGGATTATACCATGAACAACTATGATATCATTGTTGTCGGATCAGGATCTGGAAGTGCCATTGTTGACCAAGCCATGGCGAATGGTCTCAAGGTCGCGTTAGTGGATAGAGGACCTTTAGGAGGCACATGTTTGAATGTAGGATGTATTCCCTCCAAGATGCTGATTTTTCCTGCCGACCGGATCGTTGAAATCCAGGAAGCGGCCAAGCTGGGCATCAAGGCAGAGATCAAAGAGGTCGATTTCCACTGGGTGATGGAGAGGACTAGAGACTATGTCAAGGGAAGCCGCAGCCAAATCAGGGAAAGTGTCTCGAGGGTGTCAGGACTTGGCTTTTATGAGGATACCGGTCAATTCGTCGATGATTACACCATGGAGGTAGGTGGGGAAACCATCAAGGGCCAGAAGATTTTTTTGGCCTCAGGCGCGAGGCCCTTGATCCCTCAAGTCAAGGGCATCGAAAATATCGACTATTTGACCAATGATACGGTGTTCGAGCTCTCAGCGAAGCCGGACAGCCTGATCATTATCGGAGGAGGCTATGTTGCGGCCGAGTTTGCCCACTTCTTTTCTGCCATGGGAACCAAGGTCACCATCATTCAGAGGGCAGAGCGCCTGTTGAAGGAAGAGGAGCCCGAGGTATCGGGCTTGTTGGAGCAGAAACTCAAAAGAAGAATGGATATCTTCACCAGCACAGAGGCTGTCAAAGCTGAAAAGACAGATACGGGCTGCAGGATTACCGCCGAAGACAAGAAATCTGGGAAGACCATGGATTTTCATGGAGAGAGAGTCCTGGTGGCGGCCGGGAGAAAGTCCAACGCAGATCTCTTGAGAGTGGAAAATACCGGAGTGGAGACAGATGATAGAGGGTATATCAAAGTCAATGAATATTTTGAGACGAGCAAGAAAAATATTTGGGCTTTCGGAGATGCTCTAGGCAGGAAGATGTTCAGGCATGCCGCTAATCGAGAAGCCGACCTTGTCTGGCATAACAGTATGCACCAGGGAGAGGAGATATTCGATTTTCTCACTGTGCCTCATGCGGTATATACCTACCCCCCCATCGCCTCTGTGGGAATGGGTGAGGCTGAGGCAAAAAAAGTGCACGACATATTGGTGGGGAGATCCGTTTATTCTGAAGTGGCAAAGGGAGTCGCCATGAGGGAGGACGAGTGCTTCGCTAAAGCCATTATCGAGAAAGAGACCTGGAGGATAATGGGATTTCACATCATAGGTCCCTATGCGCCGATTTTGATACAGGAAGTCGTCGATGCCATGGCAACCACGGGAACGGTCATGCCTATCATCAACGGGATTCATATTCATCCTGCTCTGCCTGAGGTCATCATCGATACGCTGCGAAACCTCAAAGAAGTGGATTGATCGCTTGGGTCTCGAAATAGTTTAAAAAAGAAACAGTGAAATCTTGCCGCCTAATGCTTCTCGACTTCTAATTTAAGAAATTTGGACTCCCACGCCTCGATCTTGAGCGATTTGGCTGGCTGTCTGACCGTCTCTCCCAGGACATTCACCTCGGTAATGACTTGGTTTTGAGGCCGCATTCCGGGGAGAGAGATAGAGAATTCTGTAGGTTTGCCTTCTGTTTCGCGGAGATGGAGAAGGATACCTCTCCCGTCCAGGCTCGGTTTCGCACTCACCAGCAGGATATTGTTCGCATCCATGAGGAGCATCGAATGGTCTCTAGGCTTTTTCGATACTTTACCAGGGGGGAGGACTCTGCACAAAAAAGGAATTCTTGAGCTCCATCCGAATCGTGCAGCAAAAGTTGCGGAAAGATCATTCCCTGATGTGAGAAAATAGCTCCATTTGAACTCGCCTTCCTGGCTGGCTCTGAAATTCGTGACCCAATAATTGTTCATCACCCAGGAGAAAATATGCGGCTTCTCGACCCGGGCAATGTACTGGAATTTTCCGAGATTCAAATCTCCGAACTGAACCAAAGGAACCTCACCGCTCCCTAGAACGATCTGTCCTTTTGGGCTGCGGAGGGCTATGAAGTTTTGAACGGTATGCCAGTCGGAAGAAGTGCCCTCCAGCTGGTTGAGGCCTGGAGAGACTAGTCCTCCATGAGCTTCATAAATGACTTTCGCCTGCGGGAGTTGGAACGGGAAGGCAATATAGACAGCCTCAGGAGAGGTGATATCTTTTTTGATCAGGGCATAATGGAATTCGATTCTCTTCTCGCGGTGAAAAAAACGTATCTCGAACCGGAGGGCTGTATTTTCTGCAGCCGTGGGCGTTTCTCCGGTCATATGGATGCTCTTCCATAAGGGGCCGTCCGAGATTTTCTTGATAATGACATGATCGGCGGTTTGTCTTTGACAGCTCACAAGGTGGAACTGCTCCAATTGGCTTCGGTTGGAGATGGTTTCATGGATAAATTGGCCTAAAATCCATGGGCTCTGTTCGTCGATCAATTCCATCCCTGACTGCTTGTCGAACAGACTGGATACAGCTCCTCTTTTCAGATCAAGGATCATCCTGTAGAAATCATTTTCGAAGAGAGCATCCTGTGTTTTGACTTCTTTTGCTGCTTCGCGCGGTTTGTCCAGTAATTCTAATCTGTAACTCTTGTATCCTAAGGGAGGGACGTCCTCAGCTTGGAGATACCAGGTGGTGCCGTCCGTGCGGCTCTTGGATATTTGGGCATGCGCTTCCTTTCCTTCTTCATCGACGAGGCGAAAGGCTTTTCCAGGGGGAAGAATCTCATGGTCGATATACACTTCTGCGATTCCTGAGCGAGACCAGTTCAGCGTGTTGAAGACTGCGATCAAAGGAACCTCTGTCCGAGGAAGGTGGGGCTGGACCAGTCCCATGGCGGATTCTTCCAGAATACGGGTGTCCTTTGCAGCTTCCCAAACATAAGCAGATTTTTCCGCCCACTGCACCACACTGTTGGCAGCCAGGGGCTGGCTGACGCTTTCTGCTGCGCCAAGAGTGTGTTCATCCCAGAAAAGCAGTGATTCATAGACTTCCTTCATTCTCTCCAAGGTTGATGCGGGGATTGACATGCCCAGAAGTTTTGCCATGGAGAGGAGACCCTGGGAAGAAATGAGACGGCTCTGAGTATTTCGGGCTGCCGCCGTTTCCAAGGCGGCCGATCCGAATCCGTCCGACCACCAGTCCGGCCAAGCCGCTCGATGGACAGGAAGACCATCTCCGAATTTCTCTTTGATATATTCAGGAAATTCCCTGGCTGTTGCGCTTCTCAATTTGGGCCATTCATATTTTTCATTCCAGAGCCTTATCATATCGCACCCCACCTTAGAGGGGGGAGCGTTGTCTGTGAAATAGCCGGAATATTGGACGGCGATGCGTTCATAAGGATATGCGCGCGATTCAAGGCTATCCAGGTATTGCATCAGCTCTCTTTCCAGGTTTTGGAACTTTCCGGTGTGAATTCCCCAGAAATTTCCGATCATATAATGATCGGCACGAAACGCCAGGAGCCTCTTTCCGGAGGGAGATTCCCACCAGAAAGGAGTGGGTTTGTCGAAGGGAATCAGCGCTCTATGGCCGTGTTGTCCCATGATCAAGTATTCAACGCCTATGCCGGGGAAAAAATCAGCCAAACACCAGGCAATTCCGTTCACGTCGTTCTGCATGGCTGTTGTGACCTCGAGTCCAAGGTCCTTGAACGTTTTGACGGGAGACAGGGAAGCAGCATACAGGTTTTCATCGGCGATTTCTGACATGTTGAACATCATCCCTGTCACTTCGATCCGTCCTTCTTCGACGCGTTTCTTGAGCCTTTCGATCTGTCCTGGAGGTCGGCTCTTCAGATACTGGCTGACAGCCCAGGAGGCTTCACAGGTCCAGCGGAATTTGGCATCATCAGGATAATTCTCGGTGAGGTCGCAATAGTCCAGTGCGTAATCGATGAACCGGAGATGTTCGGGTAAGATCTCTGTTTGAGGCCGGGTGTACCCGATATCCGTATGGGTGTGCTGGACCAAGTAGACAGTCCATTTTTTGACGGGTTTCTGGAAAAATTTTTTTATGATGGGCTCCTGCAGGGATGTCTCGACGGCTAGAGTGCGCGCCTTCTCCCGGGAGACTTCTGGGAATGTCAGTTCTATCCTGTTGAATCCGAATTTGATATTCGCTTGAATAGATTCCTGCCCTACAGGGGAGATTCTGGCTTTCGCAGGCTCTCCCAGGTGAATGATATGGACTTCCACGGGTTGAACCAGCCGATTTCCGTGCCGTACGAGGGCCTGCCGGGGGACGATTTCCACACCGGATTTGACAGGACTTTGGAAAGTCATGTACCATACACGGCTTCCAGCCGTTTCTCCCACTACTTTGAGCGTGAGAGGCTTTCCTCTGTCCAAGGCGGCCGCAGGGATCCGCAGGGAAGCGTATCCAAAAACGTCATCGTGTCTGTCCACTAGGGTAACCCGGAAAAGGAGTTCTGCTTTGTTTGGCCCTTTGATGGTCCATTCCTTTCTTTCGCTGGTCTCAGGATTGGAAAAACTGAACCATTTTTCTCCGTTGACAAAGAGGTCGTAGCGGTAGGGGTTGGCATCCACATCCATTCCGAAGATCCATATAAAAGAGGCGGTTTTCTCTTTAAAGACGGAGGGGACGGGTTCGGTTTGCCATTCTATGTAGTCCTCGGAGTCCAGTGAGCGGACAAGAAGAGCGGTCCTTACATCCGGTTGAGGGGAGTGATAATCGATTGTCCCTCCTTTCACGCTCTTTCGGTAGCCCTGGAACCATTTTGCCTTTTCGTCGGTGGATCCGCGGCAAGGCATGATGAGGAAAGGAAGAAATAAAAGAAACATGAACATACTGGAGATCTTTGATATATTGTGGTTTTGCATAATGGGATATTTTAATATGAAAAGGCGATGAATTGTAAAGAGTAAAGAATTTTTACAAAAGATCTTTGCGGATTGGAAGAATGCTGGACCTCAAGAGAAGCCGATAATCGGCGATATTTAGATATTTCAGTAGGAGAAGTCGCTATCGGGCTCGGTGGTAATGATGTCAAATTCGGAAAGCCGGTTGATCAGTTTTTTTACACGCAGATAGTCTTTTATTTCCTCTGCCCTTTTTTTGTTGAAAACACCCAGGAGAAACTTGTTGCCCGATTCGTCATATAAATACAGCACTTTCTTAGGCTTAGCTCTCTTGAGAGCTTCGTCGATTTGTTCCTGGTAATCTGTACTCTGTTGTACCTGCATTTTGTTCTCTCGGCATATTCCAACAGCAAAATTCATGCCAAGAATTGATGGTTTGCGGTTAGTTTTTTTAAATGTCGTGAGCATCCTCATTACCTTGAAATATGGCATGATTGTCAAGCAAACAGGGCGGTTCGGCCCTAAAAGAAAGATCTCCCTTTCGGCAGAGAGGAAATACTCCCCTCTGCTTCCATCTCGGATCGGAATCGGAGCGAATGTGAATTTGCTACTGATCTTGAAGTCGGCCCATTGCTGAGCGTGATTTCTTTTTCTGGTGAAAGCTAGGCTGTTTGGTATAATGAAATCGGAGAATAATAATGGTTGAAGATCTCTACGAAGAATTTAGAAAATTGACTCCAAAAGTAACTGGCGGATTAATTAGGATGAGAGAAGACACTTTTAAGGACACTGTCGTTCCAGCTAAATATATAAGATCCTTGCTGCCGTGGTTGCTGTTGTTGTAACTAAATGTGAACCGTGTTTAAGGGCTTATACAAAAACGGCTTTTGAAGCTGGAGCAACTCTTGACGAGTTAGTGGAATTTCTTAACGTTGCTATGACTGAGGGAGGTTGTCCTGGTGAAACGGGGGCGCTGAAAGCTTCCCAAGTTTATAAGGAACTAGAGGAGGGAAAAGAGATAAAAGAGGAATTGTGTTGTAAGACTGAAAAATAACTATTCGTTTGAGATAAGGTGAATTTGATTTGTCTAAGATAAAACCAGAGCCCTCCGAGCTTGCGAAAAGCATATTTGAAGAAGCCTGCTGTATTGAAAATAGAGATGAGAAATTGGGAAAAACTCTTTCTAGGGAAGAAAACACTGTAAGAAAATTCATCCTGACCCAGCCACCTATTCTGGGACGAATACCAACTACTGAAGAGATAAAAAAAGAATTTCGAAAAAAAGAAGTAGATTTACTATTAGAAAAATTGGATCGACTGGATGTTATCCATCTAGAAAACAAGACCATTGTTGCGGCCTATCCTTTTTCAGGTGCTGAAACTTCGCATAAGGTAAGCCTGAAAGGTAAAAAGTATAGGGCTGTTTATGCTATGTGTGCGATTGATGCGTTGGGAATCAGCTTTATGTTCGACACTGATGTCTCAATAGAATCTTCGTGTTTCTATTGTGGAGATAGAATCGAGATTGATGGGAGAGACGGTGAAATAATCTTCTTAAATCCAGAGAGCACTGTGGTCTGGTGTGATAGGGAGTATGGTGACTGTGCAGCCACTTCTCTTTGCAGGAATATAAATTTTTTCTACTCTGAAAAACACTTCCTGGATTGGCGAAAAGAAAATCTCAAAAGAAAAGGAAATCTATTGAACATAGGGGAGGCATTATATTTGGGCAAAATGTTTTTTGAGAATAGGATTTAAACGAGTAATAGAGTCGCTGGGGGGTGATTCCTTTTTTGCTAGGATCTGCTCTGAGAGCTGATCTGATATGACTCATCCTTTCCCCTGCTCCTTTGGGATTTCGCTGTGTAGTGGGGCTTAGAACGTGGCATATGTGTTGGGAAATGGTGGCTATGTGTTTTGTTTAATTGACTTCAGACTTTCTGCCCTGATATAAGTAGAAACGCATACTTAGGGGTGTAAATGCACGTACGGAAAAAATTTTCTTCTGATGAAAAGAAATATCCTCCTGGCTCTTTTATGGGGAGACTAAAAGAACGGAAGATCGCTGTGTGTGATCTCCCGAAATTCAGCCATGACCTTAAAGGGAACCAATAAAAACACGAAAACTATAGGGGAAGAATTGAATGTCCGGTATGTTATTGAAGGCAGTGTTAGGAAGGTTGAGAACAACCTTAGAATAACAGCTCAGCTGATCGATGCGAGTTCAGATATTCACTTGTGGGCGTAGAAATACAGTGGCAGCATGGACGATGTATTTGATATTCAAGAAAATGTATTTCTTCCAAAGCTTTTAGAAACAGATCCTCTCACGCCAATGTTTCAGGCTTTTCCAGGCTGGATTGAATATATGGAAGGTCATTTTGAGGATGCCTTAATATCCATACGTAAAATGTATCAAATGGAACCAGAAAATCCATTTCACAGTTTGGTATATGCGAATTTTCTTATGCGGATTGAGTCCCTTGAAGAAGCCTTTTCGGTAATTGATAGGCTTGCTGATAGGGCACAACAAACCAGTTTGCATGGTTCGGATTATTCCGTAAGTTCGCTCTGCAAGGAAAACGAGAAAAGGCTTTGGAACTTGTAACGCCAGAGTCTATAAACACAGGAAAATGGGATGAGCAAATGTCTTGGGGGATCGCAGCAAGTTTTGCTTTGATCGAAGAGAGGGACAAAGCTTTGAATTGGCTGACAAATGCGATCGATCGGGGTTTCGTCAATTCTCCGTTTCTTAATGCATATGATCCTTTCCTTGAAAAAATCCGCAGCGAAGAGCGCTTCAAGAAGCTCATGGAAAGAGTCAAATACGAATGGGAGAATTTTGAGGTCTGATGCCTTGAATTTAGAAAGGAATGGCCGATAGAATCGCTTTAAGACATGTATAGAAGTAAAAAAATAATTTGGAGGGATTCAATGAAAAAACTGTTTATGATTTTGCCTTTGGTCATTCTGCTTTGTTTTGCTTTTAGCTGCCAGAAGGCTGAAGAGGTGGCTGAAGAGCCTGTAGTTAAACCGTTATCTGCTGAGGATGTGGCAGCCATTAAAGCAATAGGTCCAGCCATGGATAAAGCCGCTCTTGCTGGAGATTTGGATGCAGCAATAGCCTTCTTTACAGAGGATGTAATGGTGATGGCTCCAAATAGCCCAATAATCCAGGGACGCTCAACGTGGCTTGAAATGATAAAACCACTAGGTATAACGAGTAAAGTGCATGTGCTTGAATTTGTAGAAGTAGATGGCTACGGAGACATTGCTTATGCTAGGGGCAATTGGGTAGAGGAATATAGTCTTAAAGGTGTTGAAGAATCACATAAGGATGAGGGTAAGGTGCTTGGCGTGCTTCGCAAACAGCCTGATGGCTCTTGGCTTATAGCAGTCTGGTGCTGGAACTCAGACCTGTCTTTATCTGATTGATATAATACTGTCGCAGTTTCCATATGTTATATGTCACTACCCTAATAATAACGATGTGATTGGACCTGATTTTCTTCCATTTTATCGGCGAAAATGTATCGAGTCGAACCATTTCATTTAATGCTCGATATAACCTGGGCCGCGAACGATCCGTCCGGGTTTCGCGCCGGTGTGTTCTCTGTTCTTGATGACCGCAGTGCCGTTGACGAAGACATGGTGCACCCCGACAGAAACCTGATGGGGATGTTCGAAAGTGGCCCTGTCGTCGATGATTTTTTGGTCGAAGATGACAACATCCGCATAGTATCCTTCACGCAGAAGTCCGCGCTCCCGGATGAAAAGTCTATTTGCCACGGATGATGACATCTTCCGGACCGCATCTTCCAGCCGCATGGCCCGTTCCTCGCGTACATATTTTCCGAGAATTCGAGGGTAAGTGCCGTAAGACCGGGGATGGACCAGCCCTTCTGGATTTTTCGGATCTTCACCCCCGGCATCGGTTCCGAACTTGATCCATGGCTGCCGCATCTGGAGTCTGAGGTTTTCTTCGGTCATCATGAAATAGATGGTGCCGATTCCTTGCTGTTCGGAAAGAATCAGTGCGACGGCAGCGTCGATCCAGTCTTTTCCCATATCTGCTGCGATTTCGGACAGTCTCTTTCCTATGTATTTTTCGTTTTCTGGCTTTAGAAGGCCCAGGACCAAGATTCCGTCGGGGGTGGCGAGTGTGCCTAAGTTTTCCCATTCAGATTTCTGGTGGAGAATCTCATCGCGGATTTTGGCCCGCATCTCCGGATCACCTAGATTCTCTAAGAGCTTTCCGTCCGCAGAAGCCCATGGAGGAAAACAGGCTGTCAGGCCTGTCCCGCCCGCAATGTAAGGGTACATGTCTGCACCGATATCCAGCCCTTCCTCACGAGCCGCTTGAATCCGGGCAATGGCTAATTCTGCTTTATGCCAGTTTCGCCGTCCAGCGGCCTTCAAATGATAGACTTCTACGGGCACGCCTGCCTTTCTTCCGATCTCTACGGCCTCGTCCAGGCCTTCCAGGAATTTATCCGCTTCTGAGCGAAGATGGGTGATGTAAACCCCGCCATAAGGAGTCATAGCCCTGGACATTTCTATGAGTTCCTCTGTGGTGGCAAAACTGCCCGGAGGATAAATCAGGGCAGAGGCGATCCCGAAGGCTCCATCTTCCATGGCATTTCTCACGAGTTGACGCATCTGCCGGACTTCCTCCTCTGTTGGCGGTCCCATGGCCATTCCTTTCACGTACATTCGGACAGTGGCAGCTCCTACGAAAGATCCAAAATTCGCAGATGTTCCGTGTCTCTTCATGGCCTCGAGCCAGTTGTTGAAGCCTCTGGGTCCGGCGAACTTCTTAGTCAAACGGCTCGTTTCTGGATCCATGCTGCCAAGAATAGAAAGCGTCTTTTCATTGGCGGGAGCATTGGTCCATCCTTCTCCCAAAATTTCTGTAGTGATCCCCTGGGTCACTTTGCTTACCACCCGGCCGTCCCCTGAGAGGAAGGCTCCACGTGAATGGCTTTGAATATCGATGAATCCGGGAGCGACGACCAGCCCCCGGGCATCGATTCTCTCTTTCGCTGGGACATTTTGAAGCTGTCCTGGTGGTGTGATTCTTGATATGCGGTCTTCGCGGATGGCGATGTCGCCGTAAAACCATGGATTTCCGGTTCCGTCTACGATTTGACCGCTCAGGATAACCACATCATAAGGTGTTTGGTCTGGTTGAGCGGTGAGAAGAGATATAACGAAAAGATAAAGAACGAGAAAAGGAAAAACTCTGCGAATTTTTTGTTTTCTCATGATCACCTCCAATCGAGAATCTCGGTCCTTTAATCCTTCAACCATAAAACATCGCCGCAAAGGTTTGGATCATGGGATCTAGAGGAGAATGCGGCAAACTCCTCTCTTTCTTTTCCGAGGACCGTGGTATCTCCATGTCCCGGATAGATCCGCACATCATCGGGCAGTACGAAGATTTTCTGTTCCAGGGACGTAACAATCTGTCGGAAGTCTGCCGGGGTGCCTGTCTTGCCTGGCCCACCTGGAAAAAGGGTATCTCCGGCTATCAAATATTTTCCGGTCAAAAAACACACGCTTCCAGGAGTATGTCCTGGAGTGTGGAGCACTTCCAGTGTCACATTTCCGAATGAAACGATGTTTCCGTCTGAAAGAAGCATTTCGGCATCCACAGGTATCTGCTCGGCATCTTGGGGATGAGCGGCTACCGGAACATTGAGTTCCTGCTTGAGTCTGCGCAGAGCCCTTGTGTGGTCTATATGGCTGTGGGTCATGAGTATGCATTGGAGGATTGTATCCTTGAGGCGATCCTTTATTTTGTCCGCATCGCCGGGGGCATCGATCAAAACACTTTCATTTGTGGATTCACAGGCGATGATATAGGCATTGGTGCCAAAGGGAGCCGTTTCGATTCTTTCGATCCGGAGGATATCATTCTTTTCGACGACTGTCATGGGTATTTTTCCTGATTATTTAATCATATCGGATGATCGGGAGACATGTAAACCCTTTTTGCCGTTTTGTCAAAACAGAGATTTTTTTGATATATATATTACAAATTCAGAGAGTTCCTAGGAGGAAGAATGAAAATTTTATGCGCCGTTGGGGTAGGACTTATTCTGGTTTTAACTCTGACGAGCTGTGCTCCCGGTCCGAATGAACTCGAAAAAACCCCGGATGAAGAGGGTAAAATTGCAGGGTTCTGGAAGGGATTGTGGCACGGCCTGGTCGCTCCAATCACATTTATTATTTCGATTTTCACCAAATCGGTCCGCTTTTACGAAGTGCACAACAGCGGGTTTTGGTACAACTTTGGATTTGTTCTTGGTGCGGGACTGTTCTTGAGCGGTGGAATTCTGGGTAGAGGGAGCTGTAAGAAGAGAAAGTGAGCTCATAAAAAAGTAAGAAGGCGGACCTCAAAGGGGGAGTCCGCCTTCGGCCAACTGTTCCAGGAAAGATCTCTTTTTATCTAAAGAATCAGGAAGGTTTCTGAAGTGAAAGGCATGACCGGATTGGATGGTGACTGCCTGGGAGGCAAGCTCGATAAAAGGCTCGACGGAGTGGGATACCACCACCACCGTCGCTCCGGATTGGACATGATTTTTTATCCAACCGAGAATTTCTTTCTGGATATGCAGATCCATTCCATCGAGAGGTTCGTCGAGAAGTATGTGGGATGGGGTTCCGATGAGGCAGGCTGCGAACACGGCCTGCCTCCTCTGTCCTAAGGATAATTCCCGGACAGTCCGGTGGGCGAGGTGTTGAAGGCTGAAGAATTCCAGGGCTTCATTTCCTGCGTCGAGAGGCTCTCCCCGAAGACGGCACACCAAATCCAGGATTTCTTTTATCGATGCATAAGGAGTGAGATCGGGATGTTCGGGCAGATAGGCTGTCCCTTTTCGAGCCTCGACCTCATCGCTCCACATGTCATGACCGTCGATGGTGATGTTTCCTGAATCCGGTCTTTCCACTCCTGCTGTCAACTTGAGGAGAGTGCTTTTTCCGCATCCGTTCGGACCAAGGAGTAAATTCAAACCCGAATCGAGCTCCATGTCGATAGATTGGAGGATCTTTTCCTCTTTCCGATACGAAAATGAAACATTTCTATAGCGGATCATCGACCGCTCCACGAGAGAGAATCTCCCACTGCGAGGTGATGAAGCTCGAGCCATTGGCTGACTTTCTGAAATTTCTCGGCTTTTATCGCCTCTTTTAGTATCCACAGAGATGAAACCAGAAGAACAAGAGAACTCCAGGGAATGATACAGAGAAAAAGCGCTGCCATTGTCCCGAGCAACAAAACCTTTCCTGAAACTCCCATGGGGGAATCTGGAGCTTGTCGAATGGAATAGACAGAGTAGAGAACAAAAAAAGGGCAGCTCACGGCAAGTGGAAGCATGGATTTTATATTCATAACTCCAACCAGGACCAAGAGCGGAAGAACGAGGAGGCTAATGAAGGAGGAATCTAGCAAAATTCTGGATTTAGCCGACCAGGGCAAAGAGCGGATCCAGGGCCATGGAGGTCTTCGAACAGCAACCATGTTGGCCAAGATTGCGCAGAAGAGAATCACACCTAACGTCCCTCCGAAACGAATCACCTGTTCAGCAAGCAGAGGAGGGGGATTATTGTTTGTAATAAAAAGTCGAGTTGCGCCGATAAAGGGCAGGGAGAACAGATAGGGAATGAGGATTCTCAGTCTGAGTGCTCTCCAGCTGATGAGTGCAGTAAGGAGTATTCCTCTGGAAGGCTTATGGAATTTAGGGTGCTTTTTCCTCTGGACCAAAGGGCCCGTTAGAGCATCTGCTGCAAGGAGTAAAAAGATCCCTGGAATAAGAAGCCACCAATTGTTGGCGGATAGTGCAATTCCCGCCAAGATCGCTAAAGACCTCGAGAAAGTTTTTCTCTTAACAGGCAGCAGACAGAGACCACAGGCCAGACTGACGAAAGGCAATCCAATAAGATAGGCAGCTGCAGGAACTTTGAAGAGCTTAGATGACATAAGGGCTAAACCTGACAGTATTATGAGCAGAGGGATCTGGGCTGTAAATATGGCGATTGCAGCCATTCGCCTGTGGATGGAACCTGCAGCAGGGAGATGGCGGATCCATCCGTCGAGTCCGAACCAGACTCGGCGGGCTGTGAAGCCAGCCATGATCAAGCAGAGAGCGGTTGTAAAGAGCCCGCTGAGCAAAAAGCCTCCGTCGAGAAGAGTGGCCATTAAGGAAAGAAAGAACTCTGGTCTGAGCACATAATAAAGAACAAAAAAGACAGCGACTGCAGGAATGAATATTCTCAATGCGAGCCGTGTCCCAACATGAAGGTGGAACATGAAAACCGATTTGGCTGGAAAATCCTTTCCAATTTTGCCCATCACCATGCTTATAACAGAGGAAAATTTCGAAGTCAACTCAAGCGGGGTTAGCATCCTTATTTCTGTGACAAAGAAACAGTCAGGCAAGCTGGTTGGGAAGCCAACTGCAGGCTAGCGAGCATCACGAGCGGAGTGTGGCGATCTTGTCATTGCGAATGTATTGAAGCAATCTCATATGATGGGATTACTTCGTCAGTTCATTCCTCGTAATGACAATGTGGCTCGCTGGGATAAATCCTTGGGCTGACGAATCAGCTGACCTGCTTCTTTGTTCCGATTTTATTTCCCCTCACTTTGGGACAACCTCTAAACTTAATATCAAGAAAAGAGTTTCAAATAAAGACAAGAATGGCAGAAAGAAGGAATTTTGACTTCCAATGTTGTATCCTGATAGGTAAAATCAAAAGAGTCAGATGGAGGAGCAGTTATGGCAAGGATAAAAGTGAGTGTGGAAAGGATCGACGGGTACTGCAACCTTCCCGTACAGGTGGGGGATCATTTCTATGTCGAGGATTCTAGGCTCATTGTTCCTGATGGTCAGTATGTGTGTATCTGGGCGCTGCAGAGTATGATGCCTATCTTTCCCATATTGTCGGTCCGGGATAAATTGGATGAGGGTCACTGGGTCAAAAGAGTGAAGAACTTTGTCTGCCCGGATCCAAAAGGATTGGTGCACTATCGACTGGAGATGGAAGAATAATTCGGGAGGAAATGTTGATACATGTCGATTTGCACAAATGCACCGGCTGCCGGAAATGTGAAGTGGCGTGCGCTTTCTTCCACACCGGCAAAATCAGCAATTTTTTGAGCCGAATCAAAGTCTTGAATCTATATGAACAAGGGATCGACGGCCCTGTTGTTTGTATCCAGTGTGAGGAAAAATATTGTTTGAACTGTCCGGAAGATGCGCTGACCCCGGGCCCTATGGGGCAGATAATCGTATCTCCCACTGTATGTACCCTCTGCGGGGCTTGTGAAAAGGCTTGTCCCATAGGAGCGATCGAGATATTCGATGGAATCGTTTATGTGTGTGATCTGTGCGGTGGATCACCGAAATGTATCGCGGAATGTACAGAAGAAGCCATAACGCAAGTCGAAGGAGCTGCCAAAAGGACTTCTCTGGCTGAAATCAAGAAAACCACAAAAAAAATGAACGTGAGCCAGAAAAGGCAGTACTTTGTGATGCGTCAGGGATCAACGCTCAGAAAGAAATGGAGCGGGAAACATGCTTGAATTTGGATATGGAGGAAAAATCCTCCGGGTGGATCTCACCAAAAGAGAATTTCAGATCGAGACTCTCGATTCCTCTTGGATAAAACCCGTCATCGGAGGAAGAGCAGCCAATTCCAAAAGACTGTATGAGGAATTAGATCCAGATTGTGATCCATTAGGGCCTGAGAACATTTTGATATTCGGTGTCGGACCTCTCACAGGATCTCTGCTCACAGCTTCTGCTTATTATACTGTTACGGCCAAGTCGCCGCTTACCGGCATATTGGGAGATTCAGCCGCAGGGGGGCAGTTTGCAGCAGAGATGAAGTTCACAGGATTCGATCAAATCATCATCACAGGAAAATCGAAAAATCTGCTCTACCTCCTGGTCACAAGTTCGGGTGTGGAATTTGTGGATTGTCCCGAGTATGCAGGGAGAAAAATCATCGAAACTACAGAAGCGATAAGGAGAGAACATAGGGATTATGCCATCCAGGTTGCGGCCATCGGCCCAGCCGGGGAGAATCTGGTCTCTTTTGCCTCCATCGTATCCAGTGGAAACAGAGTCAACGGCCGCACAGGGATGGGGGCTGTGATGGGATCCAAGAATTTGAAGGCCCTGGCTGTGAGAGGATCCTGTCCCGTCAAGCTGGCGGAGCCTCTCGGTTTGTTGTCCGAAAACCGGCAAATCGATCGGGACATATTGAATCATCCCGAATATGGGAAACGGCATCAACTCGGCACCACCATGTTGATGAAGGATCTGAACAGGTTGGGGATCCTTCCCACACGGCATTTTCAGGATGGTGTCTGTGATTATGTGGATGAGATATCCGGACAGAAGCTGGCCAGCTCCTTTAAAGTCAAGAATAAATCATGCTTCAACTGCAATGTCCATTGCTCCCGCTATTATTTGACAAAAGAGCTGGAAGCAGAAGGGCCTGAGTTTGAAACGCTCTGTGGATTCACCTCCAGAATAGGGAACCAGAGCCTCAGGTTTGCGTTGGAGATGAACGCTTACCTGAATCAAATGGGGATGGATTCCATATCCACATCTGAGGTGATCGGTTGGATTATGGAATGCCAGGAGAAGGGGTTGATCCATCCGGATGATTTGGACGGATTCAGCATAAGATGGGGAGAGAGAGAAAAAATACGGCAGGTGGTGGATATGATCGCATTCCGTCGAGGAATAGGAAGCGAGCTGGCCAATGGAGCGAAAAGATGTGCAGAAAGATTCGGAGATGAAGCACGGAAATTGGTCATGCATGTCAAAGGATTAGATATCATCTGCGGAGATCCCAGAGGAATCAAGGCCTATGGCCTGACTTATGCCATTGCGTCCAGGGGAGCGGATCATCTTCGTGCCGAACCCTATTTCGAGTTGACCAACAGGAAAGAGGAAGCCCGGAAGCGTTTCGGGACCACAGAAGCGGCTGACAGGCTTGCCGAGGAAGGCAAGGCGGCTCTGGTTAGCTATTCTGAGAAAATCGCACTGCTCACCGATTCTCTGACCATGTGCAAGAATATCGGGCTCTGCATGGATGTTCTCAATTTCGAGAGAGCCTCATCCCTCTTGAGAGCCGGAACCAGCCTGGACTATTCTTCTGAATATTTAGAGGAGATATTGGAGGATGCTATCCAGTTGGATCATCGATTCAACCGGTATTTGGGAATGACTAAAAAGGACGATACCCTCCCCGAAAGATTCCAGAAAGAACCTCTCAGCAAAGGTCCGACCAAAGGATCGACTGTTGACATCCAAAAAATGGTAAACGAGTATTACAAGATTCACAAATGGGAAGAGTAAGGTTTGAAGAGAGAGACCTTTACCTCCGATTTCGGCCTTCTGATGACCATGATCGGCGTTGCAGTAGGGTTGGGGGCTGTCTGGCGCTTCCCTTATATGGTGGGAAAATTTGGAGGAGCGGCGTTCGTTCTTTTTTATCTGACGATCGTTTTTTTTGTCGGGATACCGGCATTGATGGCCGAATGGATTCTCGGACGGCACACTCAACGAGGCACGCTGGGTGCCTTTGAAAGCGGGGGACTCCCGGGTGGGAAATTTGTGGGATTTTTCCTGTTTTTTATCGTATTTTGGGCGACAGGATACTATTCCGATGCGGTGGGATGGGTTGGATTTCATGCCTTTGGTGAGCTGGTCAATGCTTTTGGAGGACATATAAACCCAGGTGCTATCCTTCCTCCTCAGGAAGGATTCGACCTTACCTCATTCCTCCTGCAGTTGGCCATGACGGCACTGGTGATTTTTACCTGCGGAATCGTTCTGATCAAAGGCCTCCGTAAGGGCATCGAAAGAGCCAGTAAATGGATCGTGCCGACACTCTTCGGGATCTTGCTCGTTCTGATTTTTCGCTCTGTGACTCTGGAAGGAGGGGGAGAAGGGATCGACTGGCTTATCGGAGGATTCCGCTTTGGAGAACTCAAGCCTTCGGTGATGGCAGCCGCCTTAGGAATGGCCTTTTTTTCGATGTCTTTAGGTGGAACGTTCATGGTTATCTACGGTTCCTATCTCGATAGTAGAGCGAAGGTTTCCAAAAATGCGGTGTACACAGGGATCGCTGCCTCTGCTGCAGGTCTTCTGGCAGGATTGGCCATCTTCCCCGCGGTTTTCGCTTTTGATCTGGAACCCAGCTCCGGGCCGGGCCTGATCTTTGAGACACTGCCGAAAACCTTCAGCTTGATGCCCGCTGGTTGGGTATTCGGGCTCTTGTTTTTCTTAGGGTTGTTTGGAGCCGCCTATCTCTCTGACGTGGCCGCCTTCGAGGTGTTGGTGGGGGGCATACTGGACAACACGCGTCTGGGAAGAAAAAGGGCTGTGGTTCTGATTTGTTGTGTGGTTTATCTTCTGGCGATTCCTCCGATGATTAACTTCAAGATTTTCGTTCCATGGGATTTGACCTTCGGATCAGGAATGCAGGCCCTGGGCTCCCTCCTGGCTGTGGTTACAGCAGCCTGGTTTATCAAAAGATATGAATTTTTGAGTGAGCTCAGTGTCAGAAAAGCGTCTTTAGAAAGGATTCTCTACTGGTGGATGAGGATCGTTCTCCCTTTTGCCATTCTCTTCGTAGGTGTCAACTGGTTCCTGGAGTCTGTATTTGACCTAAATATTTTTGGATGATATGTGTATATAAGGATGAGGTGAATAAAATGAAGAGAGCCCTATTCCCTCTTTCGGGTCTGCTTGTCTTTTTGAGCTGTTTGGGATGTTTGGCCTTCGCTCTCGAACAAGAGGATGTTCCCTTTCCTTTGAAAAATCTGAGGGGAAAAGAGAGAATGACTTTATCAGTGCCTGCCCAAAAGCTGTTGGAACTAAATGGCTTCGCAGTGAGACCTGGAGATGAAAAGGAAATTTATGACGTCTATCTGAACGCCAAAGAGAGAAACCAGAACATCTTCGTGACCACAGATGCCGTCCTCCATACCTGTCACATATTCTTCGATTATCTGTTGAGGATTCTGGAGATAGAGACACTCTTCGATCACGTGGCGGAGCTGACAGACCGGATGATCGTTCTATCCAAAGCTCAATATGAAGAAGCCGAAATCGAGGCGGTCAGAGAAGCAGCCCGATTGAATGTCGGATTTTTTTCTGTAGCAAAAAAAATTCTAGTCCCTGAATATGAAGTGGAACTGGGATTGAAGAATTTGGCAGGAAAAGAACTCAGCAGCATGGAAGCCCATAAGGGATTAGAATTCCGAGAGCTTCTTTCCTATGTTGAAAATCCCACTCCCTTTGAAACCCCGTACGCCTTTGAGGATTTCAGCCAGTATGTCCCTCGAGGTCATTACACCAGGAATGAAACATTCCGGAAATATTTTAAAGTGATGATGTGGTATGGCCGCATCGATTTCAAACTCCGGCCTGGAAAAGATGAGGAATCCATTCTCCATGGAAAGAAGATGACACTCCAGGCTCTCTTGATGACCGATGCTTTGATGAAAGACCCACAGGCTTATCGATTATGGAGAAAGGTTTATGAGCCAACGGTCTATTTTGTGGGGAAGACGGATGATTTGTCCGTTGATGATTATAGGGAACTCATCCAGGAAGTTTTTTCTGTCGACGGCACTGTGGATAAATACTGGGAGGAAGATAAATTATCTGTGTTCATCGAGAGAGCCTTCAAGTCGAGGCCGTCGCAAATCCTCTCGGGCGCCGCCTTTACAGAGGAAGGCGAGTTTTCTGCTGCCACCAAAGGTTTCCGGTTCATGGGGCAGAGATTCATCCCCGATGCCTACGTGTTTCAAGAAATGGTCTATGGAAAAAAGGGAGATAAGGCCATTCTCGAATATACAGGCGATGGAAATCCATTCACCATGGAAGTGATTCCCGGTGCAGGACCTGCCCGGGCCTTTCCGAGGGGATTGGACGTTATGGCTGTTTTGGGTTCCAGCAGGGCGCTCGAGATTCTGGAAAACGCGGGAGACACCGCATACACGGAATATTACGGCCAGCTCAACAAGCTCAAGCAGGAGTTCTCTTCCCTCAGCGCGGAGGAGTGGAGGCAGAATCTCTACTGGAGATGGCTTCATTGTCTGCTTCCCTTATTGGAAGAGGTGAAGGACAAAAACGTACCTAGGTCCATGAAAAGTGAAGCCTGGTTGGACAAAGAGCTTCAAACGACACTTGGCTCTTGGACCGAACTGCGGCACGACACCATACTCTACGCCAAACAGAGCTACACCATGCTGGCAACGGCGCTTCCTCCTCCGCCCGAATTCACCTACGGATATGTTGAGCCCTATCCCGACGTCTATCAGAGAATCCAGGAGATGATGGGGGATTTGAGAAGAAACCTCGCGGATTTGGGAATTGCCGTTCAGGGAGTCCCAGAAAAGATTCAGAGGTTTGAGAAGATTTTAGCACGACTGATTGTGATATCCACAAAAGAACTCGAAGACATAGAGCTCGATAAAGAAGACTACGAGCTCATTAGAAATATAGGGAACGAGCTTTCTTCACTCAAGAGCTTCCCTCCTCAACTCATGGAGAAAATCACCTCGGGGACAGATGAGAGGATGGATGTTATCGCCGACGTCCACTCGGATCTCAACACCCAACAGGTGCTGGAGGAGGGAGTGGGATCTCCGTTCGATATTTATATCATCGTCGAGGATTCCAAGGGCCGCAGATTGTGCCGGGGTGCGGTGTTTTCTTACTACGAGTTCAAACATCCCCTGGATGACCGCCTGACAGACGAGAAGTGGCAGGAGATGGGAAGGAAGGGGACCAGGCCCGACCAGCCTCCATGGACCAAAAGCTTTATTGCGGAATTTTGAGTTTTTTTCTGCTGATTTATGCTTTGGAAATGTGGTGATCCGCCATGACATTTTCTGACAGCAATTTAGGGGAAATCAGGCGGTTCTTTTACCAAAAGTGGGTCTCTTTTCAGCATAGAGCCAAATCAGGCTTGCTTTTTTCTCTTTTTTTGGATATGAAATTCTCATGAGAAAACATTCGATTTCCAAAAATCTCTTTTTCGTTTTTCTGGTCTTATCTCTGTCTGTCGTTCCTCTCAATCTGCTTTCCCAAGAGCCGCCATCGCTCAAAATCGAGAAAGTATCTGGAGATGTCTATTGCCTTTATGGAGCAGGAGGGAATATCGGTGTCCTCAAGGGAGAAGACGGCCTTCTTGTGGTGGATGCTTCTTATGCCAGGACGGCTAATGATGTCAAAAATGAGATTGGAAAGTTCAGTCCGATGAAAATCCAGTACCTGATCAATACCCACTATCACGGCGATCACACCGGAGGAAATCCAATTGTCGGCAGGGATGCTCAGATCGTAAGCCAAAAGAACTGCAGGGCCTCAATGATGAGGAATCTGAAGCCAGAAGAGACACCTGAGAGCATAGGCGTTCCTCAAAAAACATATGAAGATGAAATGTCTCTTAGGGTAGGGGACGAGACGGTGAATCTGGTCTGCTTCGGTCCTGGCCACACTTCTGGAGATACGGTGGTGATCTTCGAGAAGGCCAAGGTGATTCATGCTGGAGACTTGTTCTTTCACGGAATGCCTCCTTACATCGATGTCGGGGATGGTTCGGACACGAAAAATTGGATTTCTATCATCGAAAAGCTCAGCAAGGAGTATCCCGATTACCTGTTGATTCCCGGCCATGGAACAGTGACCACCATGAAAGAATTCTTGAAGTTTGCCGATTACCTCAAAACTCTGAGAGAGGAAGTGGCGGCTGCCATCGAAGCAGGGAAGAATCGGGAACAGGCTCAAGAAAGCATCGATCTTTCCAAATTCAGCGGCATCCAAGACCAGGGACAATTCCTGACCAAGAAAGAAAACATCGGCTGGGTTTATGACGAGATGACCAGAGAGAAGAAATAAAACTCTGGATAGATCATTCGAACTCTTCGCTTCCGTGAAGTTTGAGGCTTTTGAAACCTTGTTGCCTGTTGGCTTCGTACAGAATGATAGCCACTGCATTGGACAGATTGAGCGAACGGGCATCTTCTTTCATCGGGATTCTGTAGCATTTTTCCCGATAAGTTTTCAAGATATCTTCTGGCAGCCCGGCCGTCTCTTTTCCGAAGATAAGAAATATTTCTCCTGTGAAATCGATTTTGTCATAGGATTTGGAAGCTTTCTTGGTTATGAAATTCAGGTTTTTTCCTTTGTTCTTTTCTAAAAAGTCTGCTGAGTCGTGGTAATAAATAATTTCCACCAGATGCCAGTAATCCAAGCCTGCCCGCTTGAGATATCGATCCCTGGTCGAGAAGCCCAACGGCTTGATCAGGTGGAGTTTGGCACCTACGGCTGCACAGGTCCGGACGATGCTGCCGGTATTTTGGGGTATTTCAGGTTGATAGAGTACCACATTCAGGCTGAAGGAATCCATCTCAGACCGTTTTTTTCCGCTTTTCAAAGATAACAACGAGCGTGCAAAATGCCATCGAGATAAGGATGATAAGCATGGGAATAAAAAAAATTGGAAGAATTTGGGCGATTATCCGAGAACCCATTATATTCCCGATTTTCTCTCCATAGGAAAGTAATAATAAAATGACTCCCATGATTATCACTCCGTAGGAAAAAAATTGAGCATATGCCAGGGGTTTCAATGCTTTTTTCACCAATCTTTTATCGGACCTCCTCCTTGCATGCGCTCTGTCCCAAATGGCGTCCGGGTGCGGGAGGATCTTCTCTGCCATTTCGGTGCTCCAGGATCTTTCAGTGTAACGGTTCATCCATTCATAGACCGCTATGACATTCTTACAGAGTGTACATTTGGATAGATGTTCGTTCATTTCTTGACTCAACTTTTTTCTTTGCAAAGCTTCCACCACATCTTTTTCCCAGGGACAGATTTTTTTTCTCATGATTCCCATCTCCCTTCTCTCTCCCTTTTCTTTATGACTTCTGCCAATTCTTCCCTGGCCCGGAAGAGCTGAACCTTCAAGCTGTTCTCTTTGGTTCCTGTGATCTGTGCAATCTCTCTGTAACTATAACCTTCTACATAAGCCAGCCAAAGAAGCATCCTGTTTTTAGGCCTCAGATGTTTGAATGTTTTTTCCATTTCCTCAGCCTGATGGGGCTCGGATTCATGTCTGTTTGAGTGCAGCCTTTTCTCAAATGCTTGTTTTTCTCCATCCATAGCTTTTCTCTCGATCTTTATTCTTCTTCTTTGATCGACAAAAAGCCGAAAAGCTATCTTGTACAAATAGGCCTTCATATGTCTTTCATTGAGAATGGTGGGTTTTGCCTTGAGGAATTTGACAAAGGATTCCTGGAAGATGTCATCGGCCATCTGTTCATTGCCGCAGATTTTATAGATATAAAACCAGAATGACCGCGAGTGTCTTCTGTAGAAGTTTTCCCAGACATCTTTACAATTTTGTTCCATCAGGTCAAATGACCGTATCGGCTTTTTTTGGAGAATGTTATCTGCAACTGATGAAGAAAACAATTCAACTCGCTGTTTCTGCCTTATCTGTCCTCATCCATTATGCCCCATTTTTTGCTCAATGTGTAGGAGATAAGCGTTGCGACTAGAAAACCCACTCCTAGAGCGATGAATACGATACCGAAAGCAAGGAAATACCTCATCTCTGAGGTAAAGATCTGTCCGATGATGACAAGAGATATTCCTAAAGTTGTAAGAATCACTCCTTTGGACATCGAGGAGAGGATTTTTCCTTTGGGTGTCAGGCCGTTGAATTTCAGGAAGTCTAGAAATTCACCTCCTTCCTGTGACTGGAGGAAATCACTGAATTCTTGTACCGAGGTGAATTTATCCACGATTTTGCTCTGGAGCTTGCTTTTATGTCCCATTTTACGCCACTCCAGGATGATCCATACGACCCAGGCCCAAAAAAGGATCATAATTGGGAGAACGGTCATCAGAACTATGTCATCGGAACCATTCATCTTGACCTCCAAATTATCAGATTCACTCTCATAACGAGCAGCGTGTTCATAAAGTTAACAAAAATATTCTAAGAGGGTCGATTTCAGGGAAACCAAACGGAGCACGGCGATCTCAAAGCCCTTTAATTCCGATCCGAATCCTGTAAATAGCGGGCCAGATCGGATATGGTTTGTATGTTCAGTCTGGCGGCATGGTTCTCCCGCATCATCAGAGCGTAGGTATTGTTGAATCCGAGCGGAGACAGCCACTCCAGGTCATACCGTTTCCTTGTGTCTCTCCGGACAAAATCCATCAGAAGCTGTGGATTTTTCTTCAATCTCGAGATTGTCGCAGATTTCTCCTCCAACAGGACGAAAAGGCCTGTTCCTGAGTATTCAGGATAGATGTCTATTTCACCCTGGCGAAGAGCATCGAAACAGATTTTTGTGCCTGCCAGTCCGGTCTTCAGATCGGTTTCCAGTCCGGCTTGGCGTTGGATCACCCCAGCGAAGAGATGGGCCAGAATGTACTGCTCTGTGAAATTTTTGGATCCGATAATGATTTCTGATCCCCGTAAGGATTGGGGAGGAGAAGGTAAGTTCAGTTTTTCTAAAAATTCTGCAGATACCTCTTTCGGATCTCGTTTAAGATGATCAACCTGATAGTTCAGCTCCCTCATCACAGAATCGGTCAGCCGTCCCGAGAGAAGCTCGAGGGATTCCCGTAGCTCCGGGTATTTCCGGAGGGTTTCTCCCCGTATGAGGGGTGCCGCATCATACCGGGGAAAATAGGACCTGTCATCTTCGAGAACCCTGAGGTTGTAGGCTTTGATCCGTCCGTCGGTTGCAAATCCACAGATGAGGTCCACTTTTTTGTTTTTGAGCGCCCGATACATCAATCCGGGGTCGAGTTCCTCCGTCTGGAGTGACAAATCGTATTCAGCTCGAAGCCCGATATAGCCGTCCGGCCGTTCCATGAATTCGGAGGTGAAACCGGCAACAAAGTCGGGCGAGGTAAAAGAGGGAACGACCACGAAGGGTATGAAAATCAGTATCAAGGCCGCGGTAACAAAAAGAAACGGTTTCAAGATTTTTTTGATATTTCTCTGGACTACGGCCAAACCGAGATCAAACAGCAGGGCCAATGCCGCGGCCGGAATGGCTCCCGCCAGAATCATGTTGATATTGTTGAGGGCTATTCCCCTGAAGATGAATTCGCCCAATCCTCCGGAGCCGATGAGCGCACAGAGCGTGGCGATGCCGACATTGATCACGGTGGCTGTCCTGATTCCGGCGAAGATGACGGGGACGGCAAGAGGCAGTTCGACTTTTCGCAGAATCTGGTTGTTCGACATGCCCATTCCCCTGGCAGCCTCACGCACGGCCGGATCCACCTCCTCGATCCCGGTGAAGGTGTTGCGGATAATCGGAAGCAGCGCGTACAGAAAAAGCGCCACCACGGCAGGGACGACCCCGATGCCGAGGAGAGGGAGAAGGAATCCTAGCAGAGCCACGCTGGGTATGGTCTGAATGATTCCGACGATTCCCAGAACCGAGCCGGATATTTTTTTCCGGCGTGTCAATAAAAGACCGGTGGGAATACCTATCAGCGTGGCAATCAAGAGAGCGGTCAGGGTGAGACCTATGTGTTCGGCCGTCTGCTCGAATATATCGCTCTGTCTGCTGATGAGAAAGCCGATCAGTCCGGGCGCTTGATTCATGTGGGCCCCTCTGGTTTAACGGCGTAAAAAACAGACAGGATCTTATCGGCATCAATCTGGGTGATCGGTTCGTCTGCGGCATCGGTGATAACGAATGATTTGGTGCTTCGTTCATCTCTTTCCAGAGATTCAAGCACGTCCAGCAGGGAATCCGATTCTGGAAAATGTGGAAGGCCTTCGGTCACCCCCTTCTTAAGGGAAAGATGAGGAAGGATATCCTTCAATGAGAAGACCTTGAGTTCGAGCAGAAAGCGATTGGCCTGGAAGAACTTACGGACGAAATCATCGATAGGAGAGTAGAGGAGATCGCGGGGGAGGCCGATCTGTTTGATTCTTCCCTCATCCATCAGGCAGATGCGGTCCCCGAGATCGAAAGCCTCGAAGACGTCATGGGTGACCAAAACCATGGTCTTGTTCAACAGGGACTCCAGATTTTTGAATTCCCTCTGGATGTCGCGGCGGGTGATGGGATCCAGCGCTCCGAAAGGTTCGTCCAGAAGAATGATGGGGGGGTCGGCGGCAAAAGCACGAGCCAGACCTATCCTCTGCTGCTGCCCACCGCTGAGTTCTGCCGGATAGCGGTCGGCGTAGGCTTCGGGCTCGAGACCTACCAGATTCATCATTTCAAGGACCCTGTCATGAATCCGCTGCTTATCCCAACCGAGAAGTTCCGGGACAATGGAGATGTTTTGAGCCGCCGTATAATGGGGGAAAAGACCGATATCCTGAATGACATAGCCGATCCCTCTGCGGAGTTCTTGGGGATTCATTCCGGCGGTATCGCGTCCTTCAATAAAAATGCTTCCCAGAGTAGGCTCGATCAGCCTGTTGATGCTCCTGAGCGAAGTCGTTTTGCCGCATCCGCTGGTTCCAAGAAGGACAAAGGTTTCTTCTTTTTGAACGGAGAAAGTGACATCTTCGACTGCCTTGGTTTCACCGAATATTTTTGTCAGGTGCGATACCTCGATCATGGACTCCGCCAAATTTTCATTTGTCTGTCCTTGGGACTTCATTCAGCCGCTTCCTCTAAGCCTTTCCTGACTGCCGATGCATGTGCTTCGAGTGTGGCTCTCGACGGCTTATCGTGATAACGGCTCCCAACCTGGAGGCGGAATCCGTCTCCTCTGTAGCGAGGAAAAACGTGGAGGTGAACATGAAAAATTTCCTGATGGGCAGCCTCGCCGTCAGCTAGAAAAAAGTTGATGCCTTCGCAGCGCAGTTTGGAGCTCCGAAGAGCAGCGGCCAAGCGCTGAGCCGTCTGGAAGAGAAGACCACCTGTGACCGGATCCAGGTCTGCTAGACAAGCGGTATGGACATTAGGAACGACGAGAATGTGCCCGGGATTGATAGGTTGAATATCCATAAATGCGGAAACAGCGTCATCCCGATAGATAAAGCTTGCCTCTTGCCGACCTTCCAGGATTGCGCAGAAAATGCAGCCGTCCATTCCGTCTATTTGAAGGGGTCCCAGCGGACCACCAGTCCTTCATATCCTGGTTTATAATTCTTACTGAAAAGACGGTAATAGTAAAGCTCTTTAGGAGAGTTGAGCTTGAGGCCACCGACTGTCCGGGGATTATCTTTTAAGTCCCTATCCGATGCCATCTCCATCGTAAGTTCGTCCATCAGATCATCCACACCCGTTCCTCCGGCAAAACGCAGTTTGGGTCTGTCGGCGATTTCGGGGGGAAGCCATCCCCGCAGAGCTTCTCGAAGAATCCATTTTTCAACGTTACGGGCCTTGTTTTTGTCGTAATAAACCTTAAGTTCCATAGGGATGGTGTTGGAGAATTCGACGATTTCAGGATCGAGAAAGGGGGTTCTGTAATGGACGGAATTGGACATCCATCCTCTATCCAGCCGCCGCAGAGCCGTGTTATAGGCGATCTGAACCAGCTTGCGGGCGATGCGCTCTTTTTCCTCCGGATCCGGGATGTCCTGAAGCTCTCGGAAATATCCCCCGAACAGTTCGTCCGCTCCCTCGCCCACCAGAACACAGTTGGTGAAATCCTTGATCATTTTGGAAGTGAAATGGTTGGCGATGGCGCCGGAAACACAGTCCTCGTCGAATGTTTCCATAAACCAGACGGCATCGGGAATGAAATCGAGAATATCCTTATCTGTGATTTCGTAAATATGATGTTCCAGTCCGAGGAATTCGGCCATTTTTTTCGCATATTTGAGATCCGGACTCGGGTAGCGCTGGATGGTTGTGCTGAACAATCTGATCCCGGGATCGATGGATTTAGCGATGGCGGCTGTGATGGAACTGTCCAACCCACCACTGAGAGATACGCCTTTGACCGCGCTATCCTCCATCCTTTTTTTGATCACCCGGACCATCAGTGTCTCCAGGATTTCGGCGGCTTCTTCGGGTGTACGGAAATCGGGAACTTCAGGGGTGTAGGGCACGAATGGTTCGAGTCCTCCATTGGTGGTGTAAAGGTGTCCAGGAGGGAGTTCTTCCACTTCATCTGTGATTGGAATCAAGGATTTCGCCTCCGAGGCAAAGGCAAACCGTCCGTTCTGCTGTGTATAGATGAGCGGCCGTGCTCCCACAGCATCCCTGGCCAGAATGGTTTCATTCCGGTCTATAATGGCACAGGCAAAACTGCCTTCCAGGGAAGAAAAGCATTTTTTTCCGACCTTCTGATAGAGTTCGCGTATGTATTCGATGTTGGATTGTCCTTCCGGCAGAGTGTTATAAATTTCTCCGTCCAGCAAAACTATGGGCTCGGAATCTCCGTAGAGAGCAGGAGTCGAGCGAGGGGACAATTCCATTTCACCGGCTGCAGCGCCAGCGTTAGGAAGCACCCTGAACACACTTCGTGCCGGTCCTCTGTGACGAATGAGAGCCAGCATTTGTTCGAGCTGGTCCTTTTTTGGGGGTGCTTCGGCTATTCCTGCGATTGCGCTCATCAATTTTCTCCTTGCTTGAATTTCTTTATTTCAGACGACTTTTTGCGGAATCGGTATCATCTTCCTCTAACACTGGTCGAAAATGTTTTCGGTCGCCATCCATTGTCCCGCTAACGCTTTCCCTTTCCTCGTCAAAATCAAATCCCGTCCAGATGCCGACAGAATCCAGAATGGAGTCCTGAGGGTGGTATCGGCGGAAAATCTTGAAATAGTAGGCAGCCTCCTTGGTGTTGAGAGAAGCATTCGGATGCTCCGCTTGAAGCCGTTCGAATTCTGTGTCAGTCACCTCTGCTTCTGCCAGCTTCTCCCCCAGACTCTCACATCCAGCACCCTGGGTGTACTGCACCTTATAGCGCCAAAGGATGTCCTCCGGCAGGTATCCGGATCCTTCAAAGGCTTTGCGAAGAATCCATTTTTCTATTCTTTCATCGGGTTCTTTAACGGTTTGTATTTTAAGTTCGGGAGGGATCTTCATGGCCAGATCGATAAGTTCGACATCCAGGAAGGGAACCCGCAGCTCCAGGCTGAACAGCATTCCCATCCGGTCCGCCCGTTGAAGATTGATGTTGTGAAGGTTGCCGATGCAGCGTCGAGCTTCAGGATTCACTCTGTTCATAGGATAATGTTTCATGTAATGATACCCGGCGAATAGCTCATCCGCTCCTTCTCCCGTCAGAACCACGGTCACATATTCGGCTGCTAATTTGCATGTGAAATAGCAGGGCACAGCGCAGCGAACGAGGGATGGGTCGTAGCTTTCGAGCTTTCGGATAACGATAGGAAGGGCCTCGAAATAGTCGTCTTCCGTGAAGTGGAGTTCGTGGTGACGCGAACCGATATGGGCAGCAGCGATCCTGGAGGCCTTGAGATCGTCGCTCTCCACTCTGTATGCATTCCGCATCCCGACGACAAAGGTATGAAGGTTCGGAATCTCCTCTGCTGCAATGGCGGCCACCAGGCTGCTGTCCAGCCCTCCGCTGCAGAAAGATCCGACGTGTATATCTCTGTCGGCAAGAAGACGTTTTTTAACGGCCCTGATAAAAGTCGAACGGATCTTGTAGCAGGCCTCATCCACATCGATTAAGGTGTGATCCTGAATGGCCGGGATTTCATAATAGCGGACAAAACCTTCGGCGGGAGTGTAGTAGTGGCCGGCTGGGAACTCGTGAATGTCCTCCAGACCCGCATGTTCCATTGCACCCAGTTCGGAGGTAAAGTATAGATGCCCGTCTTGGAAGGCGTAATAGAGAGGTTTGATGCCGATGGGATCACGGGACAGCATATATTCATCTCCCTTAACGGCCGCGAAAGCAAACATGCCGTCCAGCTTTTCGACGCATCGAGGTCCCATTTCGCGATACAGATGAAGAATCACCTCAGTATCGGAATCGGTCTGGAAGGTGTATTTGTCTTTGAGCTGCTTGCGCAGTGTACGGAAATTGTAGACCTCTCCATTGCAGACGATGCCCGATCGTCCCTCGTCTGCAAGAATAGGCTGCCGTCCCTTGCGGACGTCCACGATAGACAGACGTGTATGTCCCAGAACCGTGCGGTCAAAAGAGTGGATGTCCCTATCGTCCGGTCCTCTGTGTGGCAGGACGTTAAGCATCCGGTCGACTTTTTCTATATCTTTGACACCGAAGCAGCCTGCTATTCCGCACATTATTGACTCCCGATATCTTTTTTCTTCTGTGTTTTGGAGCGCTGAAAAGCGTTTCTTGGATTGATCCCGAACTGGGAGTCGAAAGGTCTGTTCCAGTTTTTGAGGGCCTTTTCCCGCTCCCTTGTCTTCTCTATATCTTGAATGCAGTATACGATGAATTCCTTTTTCTCTGCCTCCAGAACGATCTCCCCGGATGGGGAAACGACCCAGGCAAAAGGATGATAGGAAGGCTCGGGCCCTGTGCTTCCCCTGCCGGCGCAGAGGATCCAAACCAAATTTTCGACCGCCCGGGCGGAGACCAGGGATCGAACCCTGGAAAGGAACCGGGGTTCTTCCTTGAACGGGGCAAAGACGATTTGAGCTCCCTGGAGAGCCTGTGCCCGAATGATTTCAGGATACCAGACGTCATAACAGATGGCCACCCCGAAACGGATCTCGTTCCATGTAAAGATGGATGGTGTCCGGCCGGGGATCAGACCTCGATGATGCTGGTCGGAATGACTCAATTGAATTTTTCTGTATTTACCGATCATTCGTCCAGTGCGGTCGATGATACAGCAGGTGTTGAAAAGCCCTCCTTTCGTTCTTTCGACAAGGTTGGCAATGAGGGTGACTCCATGGGAGAGGGCCTTCTCCCGCAGCCAATCTGTGAAGGGTCCGGGGATGGTTTCTCCTTCCTTTCCGTCCAGATCTGCGGAATCTTCCGGAAGCAGTACGATATCGGCCGTCTCGACTTGGGGGAGAAGTCTGGAAATGATATTGAGGTTATCCTCATTATGACTGGCAGAGCTGTAGCAGAGTGCGGCGATTCGTAAATCCGTCATCCTATCACCATTCAGCCGGCCAGAAGATTCCTTTTATCCCGATCGATATCTGTGAGGTCCAGGGCGCCTTCGATTTTATTTCCCATATACAGCAATCCCTTCCGCAGTCCGGATCGGGATGTTTTCAGAAAGATGTTGCTGCTTTTTCCAGATTGAACGGCTTTGTTGATGGCGTCGACCTGAGTCTGAACGGTCTCCGGCGAGTACTCATCCTGCTTCGACTCGATATAACGAATACGCGAACGGATTTCCTCTCGCATCCCTGCATCGGCCTCCACACCGAAAAGTTCCAAGGCTTGGACAACTGCTGTCTGGGCCAGTTCCGATGTCGGTTTATCCGAGAACTGCGAAAAAAGAGGCTTGATGGAAGCTAAAATCCGATGGTCGATGATATATTGTTCTGGGGATACAGTCAGGACCTGCTCCAGCATACCCAGAGCGCTGTTGATTAAGGATGCACCGCTTCCCGCCTCATAGATCCAGCTGAGGGCCTTTTCGCTGACGGCCTGAGCGGTGGGTTCCTTTTCATCGGAAACGGCGGCCGTACCGCAGCAGGGAATACCGTAGAAATAGGTCATATCAGTGATCAGGGAAATCCGCCGGATGCATTCCGGTTGGCACCAGCGGGGGGAGACATCTTCGAAGAAGTTGGATGTAATGGGGATGCCGCGGTAGAAAACACGGGCTCCGGGGTTGATCATGTTGGCCAGCACCACTGCGGACAGCACCTCTGCATTGACCTGAATGATCTCGCCCAATTCCGACAGGGGCGCAGTCAGTCCTCCCTGGGGACAGCTGGAGATCGCTACTGGAAGATCCTCTTCCACCATCCGCATGAATTTTTTCAGCGTTTGCCCTGTCAGTTTCAGAGGGCTTACACAGACACAGGCAATGAAAGAAATGAGCGATCGATCTTTCACCTCGTTCAGAATATCCGGCAGCTTTTCCATCCGGATCAGATTGGCAAGGTTCATGTGTTTGGTAGTGTTCTGCAAAAATAATCGTGTCTTAACCAGATCCATGTCCTTTTCTGGAACATCGGGCTCTACGGGCCGGGTGATGAAATCCACACTGTCCAGATTCTCACAGAGCTCCAGGATTTTTTTCAGATCATTGGTTCCAGCAGTCCTTCTTCGGAAATGATCGCCGTTCTTCTCCTTTTCCACAATATACAGGGCCTGACCCCCTGTCCCGAAAAATATTCGTGGAATCCCGGCTTCAACGGTGAGCCGGTTGTTCTCATTCTTGGCGCCCAGCTCGATACGCTTCCCAGTTTTTCCGACCATCTCTTCGATTACGGCCCGCGGGATTTTGATTCTTCCATTATGGACCGCTGCACCGTTTTGGACAAAAATCTTTTCCGCCTGCTTGTTTTCTGTCTCGATTCCTGGCTCCTCCAACAAGCGGCAGGATCCCTCATGCACCATTCGGCACTCGTCCATCGACAGCAGGCTGCGCCTTTTTACTTCCGTGCCTCTTGGCATCTCCTTCATTCCTTAAGTTGTGTTATCATGATTCGTTCGTCCGTGCCCTTTTTTCTAATTTCTGGATAGCATCGAAGGCATCCTCCCCGTAGAGATCTGCCCCGATTTTTTGAGCGAATTCTTCAGTAATAGGAGCACCCCCGATGCAGATCGTGACTCGATCACGCAGCCCGGATTCTTTCAAAAGGTCGACCACTTCCTTCATGTGCTGCATGGTGGATGTCAGAAGCGCAGACAGACCGACATATTGAGCGTTGAACTCCCTGACTGCATCGATGATGGCTTGGGCTTTGATCGATGTTCCCAGATCTCGGACATCGTATCCGCTTCCATAAAGGATGGTGCCCACGATGTTTTTTCCAATGTCGTGCAGGTCTTCCTCTACTGTAGCGATCACGAATGTACCTTTGTTCTGGATATCTGTGTCGACCAAATGAGGTTTCAAAATCTTTGTCGCTTCTGCCACACACTCGGCCGAGGCAAGCATGTCGGGGATCAGGTATTCCCCCTTTTCAAAGAGTTGGCCCACCTTCTCCATTCCCGGTGTCAAGGCTTTGGACAGAATATCGGCCGGCGGAATGTCCGACTCCAGGGCCTTCTCCACCAGTTCGGTGACTCCCGGCTGTCCGGTCATTTCTTCGTCAAAGCCCTCGTCTTCGCTGTCCACACGTCCAGCGATCAGGTTATTTTTAATCTCATCCAAAATTTGGCTCATTTTGATAGGCTCCTGTCATATTTCGTTTGTTCTGAATTCGGATCTCCACGATGGTCCGAATCCTTGGTTATCTGTTGAGGATTTCCAGCGGAGGTTCTCCCGTTCTTCTGGAGTTCCGCCTCTTGGGCGATTCTGGGTGTCACGCTTTCCCAGAGCAGAGGCATAAGGTGGATGCCCCGGATGCCTTGGATGTCCTTGAGCTGCCGAATGGTTTCAACGGCGATGCGGATTCCTTCTTCCTTGGGATCGTCTGCTCCCTTCATCCGTTCGATCAGTGCTTCGGATATCCTCATTCCGGGCACTTCCCTTTCCATGTAAAGCATGGCCTTGACGGATTTAACGGGCATAACGCCGGCCAGGATGGCTGTTTTGTGGTGGAATCCTGCTCTGCGGACAGCCTCCATCCAGATGGAAAAGCGCTCGATATCGAATACTGGCTGGGTCTGGATGAAGTCAGCGCCAGCCGCGATTTTTTTTGCCAGACGAAGCACCCTGAATTCCAGGGGGTCGGCAAAAGGATTCGCTGCCCCGCCGATGCAGAGATCAGGAGTGTTTTTCATGGTATCGCCGGACAAAAAAGAACCGTTCCTCAGTTTATTTGCAGTATAGATGAGCTGAATGGAATCCAGGTCAAAGACATTTCTGGCTTCGGGGTGATTGCCGAAGCGCTGGTGGTCTCCGGTCAGGCACAGCACATTGGATATGTCGAGAGCACCCATTCCGAGGAGATCGCTTTGAAGGGCCAAACGGTTTCGGTCCCGACAGGTCATTTGGACGATGGGTTCCACTCCTTCTTTCCGGCAGATGACCGCAGCCGCTATGCTGGAGAGGCGGACGATGGCCGTCTGGTTGTCCGTGATGTTGGCGCCGTCCACGATGTTTTTGAAATAGGCAGTCTTTTTTCGAACGGCCGCGGCGCTCGCGCTTCTGGGAGGACCAAGTTCTGAAGTGAACAGAAATTCGCCCTTTTGTATCTTGTCCTTGAAATTCATGGTGCTCATTTTAGCTCTTTCTTCTGGCTGGATTTAAGAAACAGGATGGGCGGTTCGATGCGTTTGAGAATGACATTCAGCCAGGCGGAAGTGTGTTCCAGTTCCCAGTTGTGGATGTTTTCGATCCGGCGAAGCAGAGAAAGGCGGTTCAGCTTCCTCGCCCGGTGGTAGATCCGGTACCAGATGCATTTTCTTTCGGGATAGACCTCGCAGGAACCTCCTTCTCCTGTTCCCCCGCAGGGACCGTTGCGAAGACGTTTGGGGCACCGCTGAGAGCAGATGAATGCCGTGTGGCTCAGGATGCACTCCCCGCAGCGCTGACAGCGGAACAGAGGAACTTTTATTATGTCTTCGAAGAGACGGGCAGCCGTGGATACCCGGCGCTCTCCTGGGCTGATCGGTTTGGTTTTGAGTGTGGCCAAATTTCCCAGAAGAGGAAAGAGCTCTCCGTCCAGATCTGATGAGTTCTTCTGATTCCGGTCAGGCATCTGAGTCGTCCTTTTTTTGGAAAGAGTTCAATGTGTCGATGGCGTCAAAGCCGTTCACGCAGTAATCATCGGCTCCGATCTTTTTGGCATAGGCCTCATTGACTGGAGCCCCTCCGATCAGAATCTTGACGTTTTTTCTCAATCCTTGCTTTTCTATTTTGGCGATAATTTCTTCCATATGGACCATGGTGGACGTCAGAAGAGCGGATAAGCCGAGATACGAGGCTTTTGTCTTTTTTAACGTTTCGACGACCCTGTCTGCCGGCACATCCGTTCCCATATCGATGACTTCGTAACCTGCCCCCATCAGAAGGGTTGACACGATATTTTTCCCGATATCGTGGAGATCCCCCTGGACGGTACAAATCAGAAACCTGCCGTTGTTGCGAGCCTGCTCACGAACCAAAAGAGGATTGAGAATGGACAGGGCCTTCTTGACACACTCGGCGGCAGCCAGCATATCAGGAGTCAAGTATTCTCCCTTTTCATACAGCCGGCCCACTTCCTCCATCCCCGGGTTGAGACTTTTGGTCATGATGTCGACAGCGGAAATTTCCTGCTTCAGCGCCGTCTCAACCAGTTCCGTCACCCCTGGTGATCCGGCCATGGTTCCGTCGAATCCCTCGTCTTCTTTGTCGATGCGTCCGGCGATCAAATTTTCCTTGATTTGTTCCATGAGGTTGTTCACTCTTTGTCTCCTTTCTCCGTTGACTGCGGGCCTGGAGTGAAAGTTTCGATCGGGAGCAGCCCTGGAATATGGGTATATATCTTTTGGATGCTTTCGTTTTCCAGCCTGTCGTCCGGGCCCTCGAGAATGTCTTCCAGGCGCTCCTGAGCTTTGGTCAGCACTCTATCTTCCTCTCCTCCGGATTCGAACAGATAGGGAGGACTGACCAGCCCCTGCTTTGCGGCTTTGCGGATGTGGCGGGCAAACAGCCGGGAGCTGGATGCCATGACTTTCCTGATCTCATTGACACCTGCTTCGATATCCCTGTGTCCGATTCGGGCGGGACGAAGGATCCTCCGGGCGATGGCGACGTGGGCATCGTCGAGCACGGCCTGAAGTGGGGAAAAGATATTGGTTTTATCCAACAAGCCGAAGGCATAATGAATGTATTGAGCTCCAGCTGCCGGGACGGCGAGCTGGGTGAAGAGTTTTTCCACCGTCGCTTGAATTCCCGGAATTTTGGCATCTCCGACGCCGGCCGTCGAGTAGCAGGGAATTTCGTAAAAGCGGGCCATTTGAATGCAGTCAATATTGTAGTGAACGAATTCCGGGGTTCCGTAGAGATCATGAAGAGTATCCATTCTGGCCCGAACAGGAACCGCTCCGTAGAGAACAGGAGTCCCTGGGCTGACGACCTGAGTCAAAGTGATGCCGGCCAGAATTTCTGCATTGATCAGGGTCGTCATTCCTTCCTCCTGAATGGGGGCGGTCGAGCCTCCTTGAGGTGAACTGGAAATGACGAGGGGAATTCTGCGTTCGGAAATAGCCATCAATTTTTCTGCTGTGTCGTCGACCATCTGCAGCGGGCTTTTGATGACACAGGCGATGAAAGAAAGTAGGGGATTGTCACGATATGCTTCACTCCCGCCGGCCGTGATTTCCGCCAGCTTGATCAGTGGATCGAGACTGTCGAGATGAGCCAGCCCCATCTGGACATGTTTGGTCATGTACATCAGGGAGGCCAGTGCGGTGTTGACATCCTTGTTCTGCGGAGTGATTCCCTGGTCCTGAATGTTGACATTCCTTATGAAAAAATCCACTTCCGGTAGGGCATTGCACAGCTTGCTCGACTGGCAGAGGCAGGCAATCGCTCCCCTATGGATGCGATAAACGGGGTATTGGATTCGGACTGAAGATTTATCCGTTCGCTCAAATTCTGCCAGGCGGGATGTCTGATAGAGGTTGGTCTCCGAACCCGTTCCGAAATAGACCTCCGGCACGAAGGCGTTCAGAACAAGCCTGTTGTCTGGATTTCTTGCCCCCAGGATAACTTCGGTTGGAGCGCCAGCCAGACTTTCCTCCACCAGGGATTGTGGAAAACGGATTCGCCATGCGTTCTGTGTTTCCTCATCTCTGGTCAGACGGCATCCGGCGTCGTTGAGGAGGGCTGCAGCCCGTTCATTGGTACAGAAAATGCCGGGCTCTTCGAGAAGCTCCAAAGAACCCGCGTGGATGGCCCGTATCTGTTCTTCATCTAAACGGAGAACGGGATTGACTAATGTTCCGTGCCGTTTATGTATCATTGTTCATTATCATGAAATATATCCTGTTAAATATCCAAAGGTTCAGGACGTCTGGTTGGATTATTGACCTGTCTTTTTTTTGGACTTGTCCTGTTTGTCAGAATCGGCACGGCGGAGAGACCGGGTGTAACGTCGGCAGAATTTGTCCTTTCCTGCTATCAATTCTCCCAAAAGTATGGCCCTGCGGATGCTCTCTTTTGTCGGATCGCAGATGGCAGCGTCAAGGCCTCTGGAGAGAGCTGCGATGATAAAAGCTTCGTTGACCAGGACGCGTTTGGGCAGACCAAAGGATATATTGGATACCCCGAGGGATGTTTTCCCTTCAGGGACCTGCTTTTTGATCATCTGCATGGCGTCCAGTGCGATGCGCCCGTGTATGCAGTTGGAAGAAAGAGGCATGACTAGAGAATCGAAAAAGATGTTCTCGTCTGCGATCCCCTCCTTATTGGCTGCTTCGTAAATATTCATGCAGACTTCGACCCGCTTATCCGCGCTTTCGGGTATACCCTCCTTGTCCATAGCAAGAGCGATAAAGGGCATTTTTTCCTGGGCAAGAATAGGGAGCATCGTCTTTTGCAGGGCATCGTCGTTTTTGATGGAATTTATCAGAAAGGGACGCTTTCCATCCAGATGAGAAATGGCCGCCTGCAAAATTCTGGAATTGGCTGAATCGATGCTCAATTTTTTCTCTGTCGTTTCCAGCGCCAGATCGATGAGCCACAGCATATCTTTCAGTTCCTTGGCTTCGTCTCCCTCTCCGGTTCCGGCGTTAAGGTCGATAAAATGGGAGCCGGCCTCATCCTGGCTCCGGATTTGCATCCTGATTACTTCGCTGTCTCCGGAGAGAACCGCTTGTCTAATGGATTTTCTGGTGGCATTGACTCTTTCTCCGATAATAATCATGGATAGCCTTTCATGTTTTTGAATTTTTAAAACCTGGAAACTGGCTGAATCGAATTTTGGGAAAAGAGCGTTGCAGTGCTGCAGCTGCTCTTGGGTCCAGTTTCAAATCCGGAGAGGCGTCGAGAATGGACTTGACTTTTGCCCGGGCCTGCTGTTCCGTGGTGAGACGGCCGTTTGCCTCCCAAACCTCTCTCTTTTCTCTGTTCGTGAGTTCAGGAAAGTAATGATCTCTATGCATATACGTGCGGGTGTGACGGCTGGAGACGAAATTTCCTCCGGGGCCCGCAGCTCGGATGATATCGAAGGAGAGAGTTTCATCGTTGACAGTAATCCCTTGAAGGGCTCTTTGGGCCATTCCCAGAATATCATTGTCGATGACCAGTTTTTCTTTGCTGACCGTATTGGCAAACTCCATCAGGCCGGCCGCATCGTGAATGAAGTCGCCTCCGGCCAAAGTGACAAGCAGGTTATTGACGGCAGTTTCATATCCGCATTGTGCGTCCAGTGTCTTGGAGTCGCTGATTCCAGCGGTGGAGTAAAAAGGAAGTCCGTAGTATCGGGCCAGCTGTGCAGTTGCGGCATTGACCATACCACTTTCAACAGGGCCGCCGAGGTAGCTCATATCCTTGAAGTTTATGGAGGTGGCGACGCTGCCGTAGATGACAGGGGCGCCTGGGTTGGCGAGCTGGGTCAGCATGATGTTGATCAGGCCGTCACAGTTTTGGATAACCAGCGTCCCGGCCAGTGAAGCCGGTGATGTCGCCCCGCTCAAAGGTTCCACCGGAACAGCGGCGGGAATGGATTCCTTGGCCAGATGAATCATAAAGGAACCGTATTTTTTATCCAGGCGTAAAGGGCTGATACCGCAGGCGATCATGGAGATGAAGGGGCGTTCTCTCAGTGCTTCCGGGCTGCCAGCCACTTCTTCGGCCATACTTATGACATCCTTCATGCCCTTAAGGGTGTAAATGCCTCCCATGATGTGTTTGGTGGTGTAACACAGTCCGGCGAAAAAGCGGTTTACGTCGACATCCCTGACGGGAATATCCTCAGGATAGGTGGGAAGAAGAAAGACATGGATGTTTTCCATGACCTGAACGATGCGGGCGATGTCGATGAGGTCGTTCAGATTGGCCGGCCGCTGTTTGCCTGATTCCGAATCGAGGACATTCAGGGCGGTTCCTCCGGTTGCGAAGGTGACCTGCCCTGCCCCGAGCTCTACGTCGCTGTCTCCGTCCCTCCCGTAAAGAGTGATGCAGCGGGGCGCTGTTCCGATCAAATCCAGAATTTTTTTCTCGTTCAGACGGATAATGTGATTTTCAAAATCGATGGAAGCTCCCGCCTTTTTGAACAGATTGAAGGCATTTTCTCCTTGGACCTTAAATCCCACTTCCTTCAAAACCTGCATGCTGCAGTCATGAATTTTTTGGATATCGTCCCGAGATAGAGGAAGATAGGGGAAAGGTCGCTCTTTCGCTTGGTTCATTGTTTTCAACTCTCTCTTCTGTAAGGGCAATCGGTCTTGAGGCAGTTCAGGCAAGCGTTTCCGGCAAATTTAAGGGATCCTTTCCGGCAGATGCCGGCTATTCCGGATATGGATTTACGGGGATTCATCAAGAAACTTCTGGTGAGAGTGACATTGATTTTCTTGTGAGGAAGGAGGCGGAACAATTTTTTTTGTTCGCGAAGGTCCCAGTCGCAGTATCCTGGACTGTAGCGGAGGGTTGTCTCGATGGATCCATCGAAATCGTTCTCGATCCGCTCGATGAGATTTTCGGTTCCCGACTCCACGGCTGCGGAAGCTGCTGCATCCAGGATATACCCGTAGGAGGGACTTTTTTTCATCTTCTGTTTGATAAGGTGATCGATGTTTTCTCCTAGAGTCGTTAAAAACACCACGGCTTTTCGGCAAGGAGTCAGGATGTTTTTGAGTTTTTTGCTTTGGAGCTCCTGGTTTGAAATCAACACGTATCCATTGCTGATGTCGACAGAGGATATTCCGAAAACAGCCTTGAGAGCGGAATGTGCGTGGATATCGGAGACGGCTTTTTTGATGGATTTCCGCAACCGGGAAGACACCGAGCTATGAGGTCCACTGCCGATTCTCTTCAGGAGTGCTTTTTCGGGAATCGAATAGGGGATGTTGTTTGAGATGTGAAATTCCATAATGCGCCTCTTATTTTCTTCTCTCAATCATGACAGTTCATCGTAGGGAAGAGCCTCGATCGTCTCTTTGCCTGCGATTTGGATGATTTTTTCAAGTGCCAAATAGATGCTGGAAATTTCGATCCGGTTCAAATCTTTCAGTCCTTTGACCAGTTTTTCTTCGATCAAAAGGCTTGTTTCTTGACCCAACTGTTTCCCTTCTTCGGTCGGGATGATGTTGAGGGTTCGGCGGTCATCCTCTTTGCGCCAGCGTTGTACAAGCCCCATCTTTTCCAAGCGGTCGACTATTCCTGTGATATTGGAAGGGGAGACATCCAGGCTGCGGCTGATTTCGATGGAAGAGAGGGGCTTGTCAGCATCCAGGATGGTTTTGAGAACCAGCAACTGAGGAGTGGATATTCCATACCTTCGTCTCATTTCTCGTGAGTTGTGATAAAGAAGATTGGATATCTGGCGGAGTGCTTTGACGATATCCTTGATGTACGTCTCATAAAGCACTTCTTCCATTTTATTTCACTTCCTTTTGGCTATAATCCATATATATACTAATGATTAATATATAAAATGTCAAGATATATAACATATATATATTAAATGTTTTTATATGAATTATTTAAAGAGAGTATATACAGTCAGAACATATTTTCTAGAAAAAGGAAAAGGAATAAAAGCACATCTTATATCTTTGGAGGAAAGCAGAGAAAATTTTCCTGGAAGGTCTTTCAAGAAAAATCTCTATGTTAAATAAGTGAAAACGAAGAGAGGCTGATAATCAGCCAATCAAGAAAAGTCATGTGAAAACATGAGCAGCAGCCTTTGCCCCGATCTGAGGTTTTCATGGGGATTTGATGGATTTGAGGTATCGATCGATTTCCTTTGACTTTTCAGAAGGAAGTTGCCTGGGTTGGTGCGTCGCGAGGATGCCCTGAACTCTGTCCATAAGCAGGGCACCCAGATCGTTCTCAGCATCCGGATTCATAATGCTCTTCCTGTTGATATAAGGGGGAGCTAACCACAGCACATCCCGGAAAACTTCTGCCGTATGCGGATGGGCAAGATACAGTTCGTTTTTTCTGGCGATCTCGTCGATCACATCCGTGGCAAGAGTTTTTTCCGAAAAATCCACTGTTTTCAATAGATATCTTGCCCGCTTGATCATCTCGTCGGTCAACACCAGCATCCGCGCATCGTAAAGGACGCCGTGTGCAAGATACCCCACATCGTGAGCGAGCGTGGTACCGGATTGGAGACCCATTAAGATCCCTTCGTAGGCTTCCATAGCAGCCTGAGCGTCTATGGAGAAAGAATCGCTGCATCCTGCTGTGCCCCAGCTCGGAAGCTCGTAGTGTTTCCCCATATCCGCATACATCGCTACGGTCCTGAACCATTCCGGGGCGCCATAAGAGACAATGCTGGTGGCCATGTCCATTACCGACGTGTTCGCCCCGTAGACGAACTTGGCCTCTTCGTTTCTCAAAAGTGCCAGCACGAGCCCGGCCAGAGACTCGGCCCCCCCCTGTACAACGCCTCCCTCGGGAGTAATGGGAGCGCCGCTTCCACAATTGGCTCCCGCTGCAAAGACGATGGGAATGCCGTTGTCCGCACAGTAGAGCATACGATCCGTGATAGATCGGTCTAGTTTCAGGGGAGAGATGGGTTCGAGATAGGCAATGAAAAAGGGCTGCTTTTTGAAAGCGTCCTCATCACCGGACACCAGCACCGCGATGTCGTGGATCTGTTTGATGTCCTCAAGGCAGGTTGCCGTCACGATCAGCGGCTTGGTGGTATTCTTGACCATTTCTGCAAAAACGGTGGCGTAGAGCTTGTGCGGGGGCACGTCGTCCGGGAGAGCCATGGACATCACGAAGTCGAAGCCAGAAAGTGCGTCGGCCACCCTGACGTTGTCCCGGATATCAGAGAGCGTGGAACGTCTGGCTTCGCCGGTCTGCTTATCCACGTTGTACAGCGCATCGGATCCCGGGCCGAAATAGGTTCTTCCGTTTCGAAGCAGAATGGATCCCTTCCCATCGCGATCCCATAGCCGCAGCCTTGCCGCGGATTTCTCCAGAGCCTCCTCGACCATGGCAGCGGGGAGCAGGATCCTGCCGAACTCATCCTTTTTTGCTCCCCCCTCCAGGTAGAGCGCCTCTGCTTCCTCATGGTCGAGATAGATGCCGGTTTTCTCGAGCACGCGAAGGGTGGCTTTGTGGATCACCAGTGCATCTTTATCGTCCAGGAACATGGGTTTTGGCATCGCTTTCCTCCTTTATTGAGTTGTTTCCACTTGAGTCTGGCCGGAACATTATCTTTCATACGGTTGCAGTCCAATAAACCGTGGTCTTTGTTATCCATCGGTTCTTCTTTTTCAGCAACGATGGCCAGTCTCGGAACCTCCGGCTGACCAGCAAATTCGACAGGAGCACAGTTCGCCGCCTGGAAATGCAGGCGTTCCCAGGAGGTTGAAAGCCGTGAAGTCCTGCGGCACGGTGCCGACCTCCCCGAAGATCCTCTTTTTCCCTTATCATTCTTTTCCGGTCTTTCGGTTTCTCTCGAGTTCATCAGCCACATAATCCAGCCCGAGGGATTCCAGCGTGCTTCTCTTGGGATATCCTGAGCTCTCATCCCAGCCTTGGAGGTGATAGAAGCGTGTTTTGAATTCGTCGAATCTTTTTTTGTCCAGCGTTCTTTTGGAATAACCATAATAATCCCATTTCCCATTCTCTTTGCCCGGCATATAGGCGTCAGGGACGTCAGCTTGAAATAGAGGTTGTTTCTGGTAAACGTTATCGACGAAATGAACCATATCCCTATGACGGCCCTGAAGGGTCCAGATGGCATGGTCCAGATTCCAGATCTTGCGGCCGAGATTCATTCCGTCCAGAAAGGAAAAGTCCTTTCCTGTTACCGCTTTGACATATTTCGGTTCGGCGATACCGGTCGAGCCGATGTTATCAGGCCTGTGAATATTCACGAAATCGGGCCAGCGGGCATCGCAGAAAAGCATGGATTGTTTCCAGAACCGGGTGTAATACCGGTGCCAGGAGACCATTTTGGCCATGTGATCGGAATAGATGTTATTCTCGCTGAAATCGAGCATATCCAGGTTCCCCTGAAAGGGAACCATTTTGTCGGTGACGATTTTCACGACCTCTTGGGCAGTCAATCTGGATTCTCTACCCTCGCTCTTAGCACTGGAAGCCTCCCATTTGATCCAGTCGAAACCGTGCTCATTGATGTCCCTGTCGCCCAGCAGCGTGCCGTAGCCCCAGTAAACCTGGGCTCTGGGTTCTTTGTGTATCGGTATGCCCCAATAGGGGAACGCGAGTATGTCGCTGTTTAAATCCTCTTCTCTTCTTCCCCATTTTTCGGCTGCCCTGACAAATCCTTCAGAAATATCCCTTCCGAACTGGTTTTCATTTCCTCTGCCATCGTTACCATAGGCGGTCATCTTCACGAATTGCTCGACAAACTCCTTGCTTCCGTACTGACTGAAATCCAGTGGGCAATCGGGGATTTGAGCTGTCTTTAACCGGCAAGTCTGCTGGAGAAAACGGAGATACAACAGGCCAAAACACATTTCTACAGCATTGAGGCCGTACCTGTTGATCAGATCACTTGCCATTCGCTGGATATCAAGGCTTTTGGCATCCCAGTAAAAAACGGAAGAAAAACATGACGCTTCATTACCGGAGGAATCCTTGTACCTGGCCCGACAGCCAGAATGGCATCCCAGACAGGCCTGGGGTCTTTGGTCAATTCTCGGGCGTCCATTTTCCCAAAATATGATAGGAGCAGGGGGGCTTTGAAATTGAAACGAGCCCCAGGTTTCTTTCAGATGGGCAAGATCGAAGGCGTAATTTTCCTTCTGCCAAAGTCGAGTCGATAAAAGCATCTTTGGGTCGTGGATTCCCACCTGTCCGGTTCCGATCACGCTGACCGCCTTGAGGTTCTTAGTTCCGAAGACAGCCCCAAACCCTCCTTGTCCCGCTGCATTGCTGGCATCGTGTATCAAGCAGGCGAGACGGCTCAGATTCTCTCCGGCCGGCCCGATGGCAACCACAGCGGGACGCTGAGTTGTCTTCCCCCCTTCTTTCCCGGAAGGGCTGCTCCAGTCATCAAATCTGCCACCCGAGAGGACATAATCCCATATGGTTCTTTGGCAATCCCATGTATCCTTGCCCCAAAGCGACAATGGAGCACAGTCCCTTATTTGAATATCGCCATCTCTAATATCGATCCAGACAGGTCTATCTGCTTTCCCTTGGAGTACGATTCCGTCCCATCCTGCAAACTTGAGCATACCTGAAAATCTGCCGCCCAGATTGCTTCTGGTGAACCAGCCGATGGGATAGGATTGGACTCCGATTCCCTGGACCTCTGTCCTGCCCGAGGCTGCCGGGACCAGGGTTCCGGATAGGGGAGAGGTCATCATAATCACCACATTGGCTGGATCGAAACCCTCGATAGTTTTGTCCTTGACCAGGTCAAAAAAAACAGCCGATCCCATCCCATGTCCTCCCATCCATTGCTCGTATCGGCTGGTAGGTAGGACGCCGGCTTTTCGTCTAGTCAAGTCCAAAATCAGTATTTTTCCTGCATAGCCGTTCATGTGTTATTCCTCCTGATGGCTCTTTAATCTTCAGGATAGCCGAGTTTCCTCCAATTCGGGCCCCTCAAATTCACCTTGTATCCGCTGTCTCCTTTTTGCTGGGGAATTTCCTTTGTAAACTTGATGGCACCCACAGGGCACACCTCCACACAGGCTTGTCTCCCATCGGGTCCTCCACCAGCTTCATCCCAGTGAAAAGGGGTGCTGGCACACAGATCGCATTTTCGACTCTTGAGATCACCGTTGTAATTGTCATCGGCTGCAAGAACCGCTCTGCTTGGCGTAAAAGGGCAAACTTCATAACATGTGCCGCAGCCGATACATTTCTCTTTATCCACCATTCGCACATAGCCATGCTTAGCATCTGCTTCCAATGCATCTGCAGGACACTCCCTCACACAGGGAGGATCTACGCATTGTCGGCATTGCTCTATAGTCAAATCACCCGGAAAGGGCTGGAAGGAATTTTGCAGGATCTGGATTCTCGACAGAGAGAGGCTTTCCACCCCTTCATGAACTAAAGAACAGGCGAGCATACAACTGGCACATCCCTGACATTTTTTTCTATCCACCAGGAGGTACCCGTCTGAAGGTGGGATTTCATCCGCCGCAAATGGGTCCCATCTCGTTCCAGCCACCAAAACAATAGTTCCGGTGATTTTCATGAAATCTCGGCGAGTGATTGTGGTCTTTTTTTTCTTTCGGTGATTCATCGAACAACCTCTCATTCTTCGAGCTTCAAAGCCGTGAGATTTATCATATTGAAATAAGGCTATCACACACAAAACAACGGGGTCAATGACTTCTCTTTGATTGACAGAAAATGAATTTTTTCATTAAAATTATATAAGGAATAACATGTGTACCAAAACCATCCTTGTCAAATACATGAACCGCCTTAGCGGGCTGTAGTTTCCTGCCTCTGTTTTTTCATAACATTCAATGATGTGTTTTCTCTGAACCGACAAAATATCGTTTGTTAATTAAGGAGTATGAAATGGGCAAGAAAACGAAAGTCATGATCCTCGGATCCGGACTTGTCGGCGCACCCATGTCTGTGGATCTTGCGGAGGAATCTCTTATATGAACGCGAAAACGTATTCCTGGATACCGCGACGCAACAGGAAGGAACAGGATACGGTGAAGCGTGTCATGAGTCTGGCGATATCCCGCGGCTGATGGCGAGGGCAGGGTCTCGTTTCCTGGGTTGGTATTTCGTGGATCATCTGTTCACGGTTGAGAATTCTGAACTTCGTGGGTGATACAGGGATTTTCGGCAGATCTGAGATCAGTATGAAAAGCTTGGTCCCGGGACGGCACCAGCAGTTCAACCTCTGAACGAGCGCCTTGAGTTCTTTAAGGTCGAAGTAATTAAAAAGGTCCCATGCAAGGATAATGTCGAAGACCGTTTCGTCATCGAACGGAAGCAGCTCGGATAATGCTGCCCCCTCCAATTCCTCCTCCGGTCCAACCGCTGCTTTCAAATCCCTGTAACTGCGGTAGAAGTCCTGGATATGCAGCCTGCAGGAGAATTGCGACCAGAATCGGACATTTTCTTCCAGGGCGGATCCAAGATCCAGAACAGAGTAAGCTCGATCGTCTCGCACCGCGTCCAACAGCACATTCAGTCCGAGCGATTTGCATACAAAAGTCGATACCACTGTTTCTCCAGGAGCTTTCATATTCATGGGATGCTGCGTCGAAGGTTCTCTCTGCAGGCTCTCTCGTGCCGTCAGGATTGTACTCTATCCTCTGTCTTATCCTGTTTGGGCACCGGAGGTGACGGAGGCTTCACTGCAGTATCGTCTTTTTTTGACGGTCTTGCTTCCTCCTTGGGTTTGGAAGTCATGTCGATGCTGCCCTTGAAGTCCGACCCGTCTTCCAGGCTCACACGTGGAGCAAAAACGTTCCCTCGCACCTTGCTGGATTTCCGCAAGATAACCTGCTCTGATCCATAGAGATCACCTACGACTTCTCCCATAATATCGATGCTCCGTCCATGGATATCAGCCTTGATGTGGCCGTTCGTTCCGATGGTGACATTGTGCTGATCCAGATCGATCTTTCCCTTAACTCGGCCCTCCACGAACAGATCCTCTCCGCCCGAGAGGTTGCCCTCAATCTTAATCGAAGAACCGATCAAAGCCCGTTCCTTTGAAGACGGAGGCTGAGTCTTCGGAGCAGATGGCCGTGGTGATGCTTGAACGGGAGTCTGGGTGGGAGGATTGTTATCATCCGATTTTTTCCATATCATTGCCTACTCCTAAACTTTAGATTCAAAGTGAAAAAAGTCATCTTTTTCACTAATTGATCAAATCCTCCTGCCCAAATTCTGTTCTGCTCGTATTGACAATTATGATAGACCGAGGCACTGTTGAATGTCAAATTGTTTCCCTTGGCCACTGTACTCTCTTTACTCCGCTATTTGGCTTAGAGCCATGCATGCATTTCCAAAACTGTGATCGAACAAGAAAACATTGAGAAATGCTTCCTGGAGTCACAAAATTGTTGACAATTCAGTGATTTACATGTAACGATACGGCTTCTGCCTTGCGTAAACATAAAATGGGTGTAAAGGTTCTATTGGCAGCTCCAATTTGAGGGAATGGGATACAATTAGGGACTTGAATGAATTCACCAAGTTCTCCCCCGAAAAGCTATGAGCAAAAGGCAAATTTGTATTGAATACAAAAGATAAGTGAGGAGGTGTGGATTCCTTATCAACTAAAAAAGCATATAAAAAGGAGCTGTCAATGAAAAAAGTGTTCAAGTCTTTTCTGAGTTTAGCCGTTGTCCTGGGATTGGCTTGCGCGGCCATATTCGGGAAGGAAAATCCTGAAACCCGAAATTTGATCGTCGACGACTATTTCCGAATCCATCGCGTCTCCGATCCGCAAATCAGTCCCGATGGCAGGTGGGTTGCCTTCGTCGTATCCACTATGGACCTCGAGGATGACGAGAGCGAGAGCCGCATCTGGATGGTGCCTGTCGAGGGTGATGAAGCGATACCGATGACTGCGAAGGGAAGCTCCGCCTCCAGGCCGCGGTGGAGTCCGGACGGGAAATATTTGTCTTTCCTCGCGGCTCGAGGCGATAAAAAGACCCAAGTCTGGACCCTGTTCCGAAAGGGCGGTGATGCCGTACAGCTCACCGAGATAGTTCAGGGAGTGAGGTCCTACGATTGGTCTCCGGACGGCGGCAGGTTACTGTTGACTCTCAAGGATCCGAAGCCCGGAGAATTAGAAGACGACAGCGGTGAAGACAAGAAGAGAACACCCAAACCCTGGGTGATCGATCGTCTTCAGTTCAAACAGGACTATATCGGCTATCTGGATCGTCGCCGTACCCACCTTTATGTCTTCGATGTTGAATCCAAGACGACGACTCAAATCACATCCGGCGATTTCGACGATAGTGATCCCGTTTGGTCTCCGGACGGCAAGTCCGTGGCCTTCGTCAGTAACCGTACTGATGAGCCCGATCATAATTATAACACCGATATATGGGTTGTTGCGGCGGACAATCCGGATCAGGGGAAAACGCTGCTGCAGGTGACCAAAAATCCCGGAGCCGACAGTTCGCCCACCTGGAGCCCCGACGGGAAGTCCATCGCTTATATCTCGATCACCGACACGGACGCCCTGGTGTACGGTACGCCTCACCTGGCGGTGGTCTCCTCACAGGGCGGTGAAGCCAAAGTGCTCACCGAGAAACTGGACCGGCATATATCGAATCCCCGTTTCTCCGTGGACGGAGAATCGATTTACTTCGTTCTGGAAGATAGCGGTGAGCGCCAGCTGGCCCGCATTCCGGCGGGAGGAGGCACGGTGGAACGGCTCATTTCCGGCTCTCAAATCATCAACGGATTCCAGATCGGTGAGGATTGTACGATCGCAGCCCTCGTTACAGGTCCCCATCTCCCTCCTGAGGTGTTCATCTACTCTGGAGGTGAATTGATGCAGCTCTCCCATGTCAACGAGAAACTCCTTGCCGAGGTTCGGCTTGGAGCCGTCGAGGAGGTCCGGTTCAAGAGCAAGGACGGAACCGAAATCGAAGCCTTTGTGGTGAAGCCGCCGGCATTCGATCCCAGCTTTCGCTACCCCGCTCTGCTCCGTATACATGGCGGGCCGGTATCCCAATACGATTACGGCTTCAACTTCCAAGCCCAGCTCTTTGCCGCCGACGGCTATGTGGTCGTCCTTCCCAATCCGCGCGGCTCTTCCGGCTACGGCCAGGATTTTTCATTAGGTATCTGGAAATCGTGGGGTGAGAAGGATTACGAGGACGTCTTGGCCTCGGTCGACTCTGTCATCGAGCAGGGTTATGTTGATCCCGATCGGCTGGGGGTAGGCGGATGGTCCTACGGTGGTTTGCTGACTAACCATGTCATCGTCAAGACCGGCAGATTCGAGGCTGCCATCACTGGCGCCAGCTCCACGCTGTATGTCGCCAACTATGGTCACGACCATTACCAGCGGTGGTGGGAGTACGAGCTCGGTCTTCCCTGGAAAAAGGAGAATCGGGAGATTTGGGAAAAGCTCTCGCCTTTCAACTATGTGGAGAACGTGACGACCCCAACGCTCATCGTGGGAGGGGAGAAGGACTGGAATGTCCCCATCCTCAATTCGGAGCAGCTCTATCAGGCGCTCAAGCGACTCGGACGCACGACTCAACTCGTCGTGTACCCCGGCGAGTTTCACGGGATCGACATGCCGTCCTACATCAAGGATCTCTATGAGCGCTATCTGGACTGGTACGGCAAGTACGTGAAGGGCAGCGCATCCATCAACTAGGCAAGGGTGCCAACTGATTCCCCAGACATGAAAAAAGGGGAAGCTTGCGAGCTTCCCCTTTGAATGTAAAGTGCTTGAGCTGTTTAGAAAACGAAACGAATGCCTAGCTGAGCTCTCCTGGGTAAAACATAACTTGTGGGTGCCAAGTAGGCGTCGCTTGCCGCATTAGTTGAGGCGACGTAGTTGTTGTAGTCGGCATTAAAAATGTTCCATACGTCTATCAACAGTTTTAATCTGGTTGTTTTCCAGAGTCTGAATTCTTTTTCCAGTCTCAGATCCAAATATGTCGGGTTCGGATGTCTTTTGCTGCCTCTTTCTTCAGCTGCTATCCATCGACGTCCCTGATCCAGCCATATCGGTATATCACGGTTGAAAGGTCTCCCTTGCTCATAAGCAAAATAGGCGCTGAGCATTATGCCGTAAGGAAAGATATAGGTTCCACTGATCTTAAGCTGATATTCTCGGTCATAAGAGCCAGGGACTCCGTACATATTGATTAAATCATTCTTATCGTAATAGCCCTTGGGGTAACTTCGTGCCTTAGACAAGGTCAAACTCCCATCCACCTGCCAATTGTTGGAAAGGCGCTTCCTGAAAGCAAAAATCAATGCTTTATAATTAGTTTTATCTCCTCGATTGGTGGTTAAATAGAAACTGTCTCCTGGGTTTGTCTGATTGTAGACCTGTATCGTCTGATTCCCAAATTCGTCATAGTAATCTATAAGCTCATATTCTGCAGTGGAATTCTGCGTAGCGACACTATCCTTTGATTCCTTATAGATACCCGTTATAGACAGAGAGAAATCAGGGAATATTTCCCTTTCGATTCCTACGGAAAATTGGTCAGAATATGGATTTTTCAGATTCCGGTCAAAACCTCTATTTGCAATGGGATCTATATGTTCCCATAGATTGTCGTATTCACCTGTATTCCAGTTGTATCCATACCAGTATCTATCGGATTTCGATGGGGCGCTAGCATAAAAGACATTCAGGAGCATATGGCCATAATACCGGCCATAGCTTGCTTTCAATATTGTTTTCCTATCCCCAGTCAATTGGTAAACGAGTCCCAGCCGTGGCGACCATGTGTCCCATCTGAGAAGGTCCATATCCGCTGGAAATGTTTCTCCTGTTGGGTTTGCGTCTTTATCCAGTCTACTGTACTCAGGGTAGCCGCCCCGAGTGTGATCGAATCTGATCCCCAAGTTCAAGGTCAAGCGGTCACTTACTGACCAACTGTCGTCGAGAAAGGTACTGATTCTGTTGGCGACTCCTCCATATTCTTCAGGGTCCATGAAATAAGCATAATAAGGATACCCACCCCAATCGTAATAATACATGTTGCCGTGGAAGCCCCATTTCCATCCAGCCCAGCTGTGGTTGTAAATAACCCCGAATTTGAACTCGTGGTCACCCTGGAGAAAATCGTCAGCATAATGAGTAACTGAGCCCTGGACTTGATGCTGGCCGGTGGGCCAGTCACCCCACCAATAGGAATTTCCTGAAGTTATCCCAGTTGCAGCATCATAATGTGCGGGAGTTTCCATGTCACCATCTGCAGCTCTAGTTTCGAGAGTAACCCACCATCCGGAATATTTGATCTCGAAGAATGTATTTTGACTGAGGATTGAATTCCAGGTGGCGCTTGGCAGAGGATTCCAGGATTGTTCGGACGACACGGCTTCATAAGCAGTATATGCATCAGGCGTAGCCTCCCATCTATACCAGTTGACGTCACATGAAAGGGTGAACTTATTATTTTTATTGATCTGCCAGTCAAGTCTCCCGAACGTAGTATTTAAGTAATAATCAGCAGCCCCGAAAGATGGATCGGCCCCCACTCCAACCGATCTATCAGTCATCAACTGCCCGGCCCAAAAAAACCAGAGTTTATCCTTTATTATAGGCCCGCCTAAGGTAGCAGTACCCTCTAAATACTTGTCACGATAGAAAGGAAATTCTTCGTCGGGTGTATTATTTCCGGTTAACCAACCGTCACGGTAATAAAAATTGAGATTACCACTAAATGTATTGGAACCCGTTTTACTGACCAGGTTGACAACCATGCCCTGAAAGTTCCCATATTCAGCCGGAGCTCCTGACACGATAACATCCATTTCTTCGATCTGATCAGGGTTTGCCCATAACCAGGAACCTGCGTTTTCTGGATTGGTGGTTTCTACCCCTTCAAAATAATAGGTGTTTGAGGTGGTCCCAGATCCCAAGGCCGATTGCCAATTATTCGAGTGGTCTCCTGTTGAGCTCGTGATGCCCGGCGTTGTTCCCACATAATCGAAGAAGGTAAAACGGCGCATAGGGAGGACTTCCATCAATTCTGAGGTGATATTGGTAGAGACAACCGACTTTTTCACATCCACTACGGGAGATTCTGCCAGTACTGTGATGCTCTCACCTATGGTGGCTTGTTCTAAGATTACATCCACAGTAACCGTTCCAGCAACGTTTACACGGAGTTCGCTTCTTTTGGTAGTCCGGAAGCCTGCCAAACTAATGGTTAACTCATATTCGCCAGGCATAAGGTTTGGAAACCTGAACTTCCCTTTCTCATTTGTTACAACAGAATGCACGCCCCCCAAAAGCTTCTCACCTGAAAGTTCGACTGTGGCGCCCGGCAAGAACACTCCATCTTCATCTGTGACCGTTCCTGTGATGGTTCCGGTTCTTATTTGGGCATAGTTTATACTACCCATGAGTAAAAGAGCTGTAGAGATAGCTACCATTGATATAATAGTTCTTCTCATTATTCTCCTCCTTCTTTTAATTATTTTATACATTGGCTATGGAGTTTGTCTACTATTTTCTTTTTTGATTTTATCATAAGGTTACTTGGTTTGTCGCCCCCGGAAGCAGCGGAAAGTTGGCTGGCTCTACATCCCCACTCATTCTATTCTGAATGATAAGGTTTATCTTCCTCCTCATTCTTTCTGCCACAAAACAACGCTCTAGCTTAAATGTATTTTCCCAGATTGAGCGTGTATAGTACAATTATGCTATCAATTTGTATAATTATGCCATTAATTTGTTAAAATTCCCATCTTTTTTTTTTTACTCTAGGTTCTAGGATTTCCTGGGGCCTGTCAGATATTTATTGCTGGGTGTGACGTTATCTATGGCCGCCCGTACTTCCAACTCTCTTATGGAGTAGGTGAGATTATAGACCTGAGCGTCACTCTTTCCATGATGGGATTCACTTATTTGAAAATTCTCTGAATTGATAATACAATGAATTATGTACAGAGTGAGAGAAACTCAATAAAATGCCGGAAGGCTGAATATGATAAAAAAATACATAGTCATTCTGTTCATATCTTTACTGGTTTTTCCGCTGGGGGTTTCTTCCGGAGTCAAGTCAGAAGGCGAACTCCCTCCGCGATTTAAAAAATGGCTGGAAGAGGAGGTTTGCTATATTATCACCTCTCTAGAGAAGGAAGTTTTTCTCCAGCTTCAGACAGATCGAGAAAGAGATCTTTTTATAGAAGCATTCTGGAAGCAAAGGGATCCAACATCTGGAACGCCAGAAAATGAATTCAAGGAAGAGCATCATCGTCGCATCAAACATGCCAATCACTATTTCGGAAGAGGTGTGCCCAAGCCTGGCTGGAAAACCGATCGGGGAAGGATTTATATCATTCTTGGCGAGCCCAGGGGAATCGATCGCCACACCGGCGCAAGTCAGATATACAGCACTGAAGTCTGGTTTTATCAAGGTCTAACCCAATACGGTCTTCCCGCCGGGTTCAATCTTGTTTTTTTCCAGAAAGACGGGGTGGGAGAGTATGTTCTTTACAGCCCCAGTGCCGATGGCCCTCAGGCTCTGCTCACATCCTATTTTGGCGACCAGGCGGATTATGTCCAGGCTTTCCAGACTTTAAAGAAAATAGATCCCAGTCTGGCCAGAGTTTCTCTTTCACTTATTCCCGGAGAATCTGCTCGGTTTGGCCGCCCCTCGTTGGCCTCTGATATCCTGATTCAGAATATTCATACCGTTCCCCAAAAGGAATTGAAGGACAAGTATGCACAGATGTTTTTGGCTTATAAAGACAAAGTGGAAGTGGAATATTCCACCAATTACATAGACAGCGATTCTTCGATCAAAATCCTTCAAAATCCTTCGGGAGTTTACTTTGTCCACTATGTTGTGGAACTCATGAAATTTTCAATGCAGCAGTATCAAGATAAATATTCCACTCATTTAAAAATAAACGGAAATGTTTCCGATTCGGAGGGAAAAACAATCTACCAATATGAGGGGGCTATTTCTGTAGAACTGGACGAAGACCAGCTTAAAAGCATCGCCTACAAGCCCTTCGATATCTATGATATGTTCCCTTTGATTGCTGGCGCCTACAAGTTTTCGGTGATCATAAAGAATGAAGTATCTAAAGAATTCACCACGGTAGAAAAGGATATTATCATTCCTGAGGATGGTTCTGTACTGGGCATGAGTTCTTTGATATTAGGTTATAAGATGGAACAGGCCTCATCTGAGATGCAGAATCTTAAGGTTTTCAAATTAGGCTCTTTTCAAATTCTTCATCAACCTAAAAATATCTTTCGTCCACAAGATACGCTCTTCCTGGCCTTCCAGATCACCGGCTTATCTTCTGATTTGAGGCAAAAAGGTCAGGTGAAATATGAATTTTTCAAAGACGATGAGCCGTTTTTTGATTTCACCAGGAAAGTCGACCAATATGAAGAAGGGGTAAATTTTAAACATGAATTCTCTCTCCAGGAATTTCCTCCGGGCTACTACCGCCTTCGGGTCGGGTTATGGGATGGTGAACAGGAAATCCTTTCTGAGCAAGAGAATTTCGAGATTTCCCCTGTATCAGCGTTTCCCCGTCCCTGGATTCACACCAAAACACTGCCGCCCCCAGGTCACCCTGTCTATTNNTTAGAGGAAGCTTTCCAGAAGAAGCCCGATTCCTTAGATTTTGCCCTGAACCTGGCCCAAGTCTATTCTGTTCAAAAAAAACACCTACAGGCCAAGCAGGTGCTGATAGCTTTCTCTAATCAGTCAGAAGTTCCTTATCAAGTCTATTTTCTTTTGGGAAAATCCCATCAGGCTCTGGGGGAATTCGATCAGGCTATTGCCATCTACAACAAAGCTCTCTCCCATTATGGGATAAATATAAATCTTCTGAATTCAATAGGAGAATGTTATTACAGCCTGGGGATATGGGATGAAGCCCTGGCTGCGTGGGAGAAATCATTGGAAATCAACCACCATCAACCTGATGTTGAGGAAAAGGTAAAAATCCTGAAAAAAAAGATATCTGAGTTAGATTAAGGATGAAATGATTATGAATAAAAGAATATGGATTCTGGCTGTAATTTTCCTCGTTTTGGCCGGGCTGCTCACCTACTTGTTCTTCTTGAAAGCCAGGCCCGATAAAAGAATAACAACAAGCGATAAAACCCTTAAGTCCTTCCGATCCTTGGTAAGTCCCGTTGAGCTCGAGGAACTGAACGTCATCCTGTTCACTATTGACACACTCAGGGCGGATCATTTGGAATGCTATGGCTACGACAAGGTGAAATCACCTCAAATCAATCAATTGGCGAACGAAGGAATTCTGTTTGAACACAACATCGCCCAGGCTCCTCTCACTCTTCCCTCCCACTCTTCAATCTTAACGGGGACCTATCCTCTTTATCATGGCATCCGCGATAACGGGGGATTTTACCTCGATAAGAACCATCTCACTCTGGCCGAATCCTTGAAAAACAAAGGCTATGCTACCGGAGCCTTCGTGGCTGCTTTTGTCCTCGATTCTCGCTGGGGGCTGGATCAGGGTTTTGACACCTACTATGATAATTTTGACCTGACAAAGTACAAAACAGTAAGCCTCGACTCTGTCCAGAGAAGGGGGGACGAGGTATTGGCGGAAGCCTATAAATGGCTGGAGAACCAATCTCAGCAGAAATTTTTCGCCTGGATTCATCTGTATGATCCCCATACACCATACGATCCTCCTGAACCTTATAAAACAGAGTATGGGGGGAGTCGTTTCGGACTCTATGACGGTGAAATTGCCTATGTCGATCAACTGATAGGCGAATTTCGGGATTTTATGGAAAAGAAAAATTTATTGGATAAGACTCTTATTATTTTTACCGCAGACCATGGGGAAAGCCTCGGCGAACATAAAGAAAGCGCCCATGGTTTCTTCATCTATGATTCCGATATCAGAGTGCCGCTCATCATCCGGTTCCCGGAAGGAAAATTTGGCGGTCATGTAGTATCCAATCAAGTGAAAAGTATAGATATTATGCCCACTGTTCTCCATCTTCTCGACGAAGAAATGCCGGAAAGCGTACAAGGAGAAAGTTTATTATCTCTCATTTTAGAGAATGAGGCTCAGGATGAGCGCCTTGCCTACAGTGAGACGTATTGGCCTAGATACCATTATGGCTGGAGCGAACTGAAGTCTCTGCGTAAGGGGCGATATAAATTTATCGATGCGCCGCGACCGGAACTCTATGACACACTGGAGGATCCAGGAGAAGTCAACAACCTGGTCAACCAAAAAGCCTCTTTAGGCCATGAGATGAAAAAAGAGTTGTTGGCCTTGATCGAAGAGTATGCCGAAGAAGGAATCGAGGATGTGGGTCCCAGAAAAATCGATAATGACTCCTTGGAAAAGCTCCAAGCTTTGGGGTACATAGGTTCTTTCCATACCAAAGCCAAAGAAAAAGGAGGCAAACTGGCCGACCCGAAAGACAAAATCGACCTTTATAACGAGATAAAGCTTGCCCAATTTTTGTCTGCAGAAAAGAAAATGGACAAAGCTGAGACAAAAATAAAGGATGTTTTAGCAAAAGATCCTTCTGTTCTTGAAGCCCGGTACATCCTTGGAAACATCTATTCCAAACAGAAAAAATATGATGAGGCCATCGAAGAATTCAGAAAGGCCCTTGAAGTCGATCCAGATTATTACGAAGCCATATTCGGAATGGCTCTAGCCTATAAAAATGCGGGGATGTCTGATGAGGCGATTGTCGGCTTTAAACGACTGGTAGAAATGGATCCCAAAGACACCAAATCGTTCCTGCATCTGGGAGATATTCACCATGAGAAAGGGCAGCTCGAGGAGGCAAAGAATTATCTTAAATCTGGGATTGCGATTGATCCTGAGGCTCCAGTGTTTCACAATAAATTGGGAGCCGTATATTTGAAACTGAACATGTATGATGAGGCCGAGCAAGAAATAGAAAAGGCACTCAGCATCGAAAGAAGTATCCCACTTGTCAATGCCCATTTCAACATGGCCTTGCTCCATGAGGCGAGAGGGGAATTCAATCAAGCCGTTTTAGAATATAAAAAGGAGCAAGAAACCAGTCCGTTCAACTTCCAGCCGGATTTCAATCTGGGCCTTTTATATGTCAAAATGAAAGAACTGGATAAGGCCATAAAAGAATTCAAAAGCTGTATCCAGAAAAATGAAGAATATGGCAGTGCCTATGTCTTTTTGGCAAAAGCTTATATGGACACCGGAATGGACCTCAAAGAGGCAGCCCGGCTGGCAGAGAAGGGAATCAGTCTAAATCCTGAATTAAAAACAGCTGTTCTCGCGCACTTCGTTCTAGCTGATATCTATAATAGATTGGGGAGATACCAGGAATCCCAGCAGCATGTGTCCAAGGCCAAACAACTGCAGAAATCACTCTCTCAATAAGAAAAGAAAACACCGATCCGCAGAAATCTCAGACTTTTCCGGCGGCTGATTAAATTCCGCTTTTTTCTTTAAACCTGCGGAGGGAGTTGATTTCAATTCCCAGAAGCTCTGCGATGTGAAACTTTGTCTCTATCCCCTTGACAGAGTTGGGTGGAGGATTGATCAACCCCAGATTGAGGTCTTCTCGACGTTCCGACATCACGATTGGATCGCTCAGTTCAGCGAGAGAAATGTTCAATTTGCCGGCCACATACTCTTTGGCATCCTTGAGTCTCATGCCCCGGGACATTTGCATGCGCGCCACCAGATCTCCGGCAGTGCGCATCCCGCCCATGCCCGACGCAATCGCATGAGTCGCGGCCATGCCGAGAATATCTCCCACGCCCACCTATAAACCGTCCAGACGTGTGATCTCAACCACAGCTTGGGACGCCCTCGAGACCGCATCAATGGGGACGAATGGCGTGACTGGTAAACCTCCGACACCCATTCCCATGTTCGCATGCACGGGGATGTTCGACTGTTCCACACACAACTTCAGGAACGTGACCACCCGGGCGACATTCCATGCACAGGTTTTGCTGGTATTCGCGTTAACGACGGGCCCGAAAATCGTCACTCCCGCTTTCTCGGCAAGCTGCACTTGTTGATGAGGATACAATCCAGCAAGCCGGACATCCTTGTAGGTCAGTTCACCATGCATCCCCAGGACAAATTCACCCGACATACCCATTTCGATGCACAAGTCAGGGTATTTCGCCTTCAGGATTTCCACTGCCCTCAGAGCAGCCAGAAAATCTGGATCTCCAGCAGAACCTGTGGTGTCGAAATCAATGGCGTCAACGCCCGATTCATACAGCTCGCTTGCCACATAAACCATATCTTTGACCGCAAATTCGATAGCTTCTTCATGAGCTTCTCTGGCCTCCTTGATTTTGCCCATGGCCATGAGCTCAGAGGGATTCTTAACTGGACCCTCAGGCCGGTAGTACAGACCCAGGTTGGGCATGGCCCCGTAGAGTACCGGGACGGTTGTGATCAGCTGCGCTTGCTCCAGGACATTCCGCTCGTAGCTGATGACAGGTTTGACAGCTTTAAAGCTGTAATCGTTGTGCCCGAGTTCCACCGTATCGGCGCCCAGCATTCTTTCGAACAGTTGGAGCGATTGTGTCCTGTCGATGGGTGTGAGTGTGCGCTGCACTTCACCGCATGTGGAATCATAGGTGAAGACAACTTCGTTTCCCATCTCTACACCTGCTACCCTGGAAGGGGAACTGTAAATATCGAAAAGATGATCCAGTTCCTCCTGGGTGAGTGAAGGGATTTTTCCTCTCTCGGCAGCGTCTTGTGTGCCCTCTTCAAACTCTCGTTTGAGGTCGCTCTCTGTGATCTCCACAATGGAGCCGTCTCCCATTCTCGTTCTGATTTTTTTCATTCCTTTATCACCTCCTTTCTTTATGAAATTTTTTGCTATGAACTTTCGTTCATCCTTTGCGCACCAGAAGATTATATCTAGTATTCTCTGTAAAAATGATCTAATCCGTCTCCTTTCTCAGAAGTGAACCACGGTGCTGGTTGAAGTGTGTTTTCTGGTACTTTGTGATCTTCCACTCGGGAATTCGGCATTTTCTGCAGTTCTGGAAGTACCATTTATTACGCAGCCAGCGAGCGGCCCGGCTTCGCTTGGAATGTCGAACCATAAATGTCTTATTGCAGTGAGTGGTGATCTCAGCGAAAGATCCCTTGACAGCAAAAGTTTTAATCCCGTGCAGAAGACCGTTCCGGGAGGGCCACAGTTTGATCTTTTCGACCAGGATGAAAAAATCGAGCTGTTTGCGAATGTATTTGTCTTTAATCTTTTTGGCAGCCATCCGGTGTCCTTTTCAACAGATGTGCACTCCTCATATGCAAGAATATCTTTTTGGCGGGGAGCCCGGGAGTCGCACCCGGCTTCATAGATTTAGGGTCTATGCGATCCTTCCGATCCGCCCCCCACATTTATTATGCAATCCATAGCACACAGCTATGGCAAGCATTGCCGCTGTTCCCAGCTGGAGAGGATCATGGATAAGGCGCCCTTCAACAAGGGTTCGAGCCTTATCGCTCAAACCGAGGGGTATGCCGCACGCTGCAATGATGGTTTCCGGTTTGATGTGTTCGGGATGGAGTATATCAGGAGCAGGGGAGGCATCGAAGAGGAGTGTGTACCGGTCCAGTGCATCGGATAGATTTTTTTCTCGTTTGATCCTGTATTTGTCAATGAGAGGTTTGACTTTTGAGCCATCGATATCATAAACGCCCACGTTGGCTCCGAGTCTAAGGAGTGCATGCAGGGCATGGTTTCCCACCGGGCCTGCTCCTATGAGCAGCACATCTTGCTCCTTCAGACCACCGGCAAAGGAATCTAAAGCATAGGCATAACTCCATCCTGTGGCAAGGTCGTTGTCGACAACGCATTTATGAGAGAGGTTAACCGCGATAAAACGAACATCATCTGCAAGAAAAAGAATTGAAGCCCCTTTCTCTATTCCTTCCGCAAGTCCTGCAGCATCACAGCTTTCTGTGATGAACGAGGGACAGCCTAAATGATGAATGATTGCCTGAACAGCTTGTGTGAATCCCTCGATCACTCCTTGACCGGAAGTGACTGGGATAGCGGCGACAGATTCTGTTCCGAACGCCGTACACAGGGCCTCTTCGGAAATACCCGCTGTTCTTGCGGCAATTTGTCTCAGAGTAAGACCTGTCTTTTGCACGAGTTCGATGTCATAGGCATCCATAGTCTCAGCCATTCCTGAAATCAAATCGCTGCTTAAACGAGTCATATCACACCGTTATATCCGTTCTTTTCAGAACCAAAAATTTTAATATATTTCCAAAAACGAATCGGCGCACTCTCGCAATCCGAATGTTGCACGGATTGTTTCCAGAACATGGCGGTGCTTTTGGGTAACCTCTTCTTTAGTTTTTCCGCATAATATCAAAGTCGCTATCCAGTCCGGATGGTCCTGGTCGAAATCCGTAAGGGCCTCATCGGCTCCGAAAAAATCCATTTGGTAGTGGAGAGGTCGGGCTTCTGAAATGATGTGTTCACCCGAAACTTCTAGAGCATCGGGACTTACGCTGATATGTTCATAGATGACTGGCTTCTCATTTACGATCGGGGGAATAACGGGAATTTTCCCTTTGTTGAATATGTCATATAAGAGCTCCAATATGTTGATGCCGGTTGATTTGAGCACGACCGTGGGTGTCTGGCTGGGCAACCGGGCATCGATTTCCAGGACTTTGAGCTCGTTCTTATGGAGGATGACCTCTATATCCATGATTCCTTTCAGGTTGATATTCTCAGCAACCGCACCGGCTATTTCATCGAACCTGTGCTTGTGAACTTCACAAAGGTCCGCTGGGGCAGTGACTCTTTTGCAGTCGAAAATCTTATCGACTTCGATGATCGTGGATTGAAGTGAGCGGAAATTCCCGTTGAGGCCTAAGACTTCCAGAGAGTAGGACGGGCCTTCAAGAAATTCTTGGATGACCCAATTCCCGCTTTCGATGTCTCCTTCAGGACGAATGGACGCCATTTCCTCTCTGTTGTCGATTTTTCGAACCCCCTGGCTTCCACTCAGCCCGGAGGGCTTCATTATTACCGGAAAACTGCAATCAGGCCAGGTTCGGGGCACAGGAAGTCCCAGCTTGTTGAAAAGCGAGTCAGATTTTTGTTTAGAAGAACTGATGGCGTAAGCCGCTTCATCAAAAGCAAGCGGAAATTGTCCTTTCCCCGCTATGTCTTTCAAAGATTTGAGAACATTGTCATTTTCCAATGCGGGGACAATCAGGTCCATATCCTTGAAGATGTCTGAAAGAGCTATTGTATCTTCTATGACATCCAATTGGATAAAAGAGTGGGCGAGCCCTCTTGCTGGGACGTTCGGGGCTCTGTCGATGAGCACCACCTGCCATCCCGCCTGTTGTGCAAGATAAGCCGCCTCAATTCCCTGCAGTTTTCCGCCGATGACAGCTACTTTCATGCGGCCGCCTCATAATTCGCCTGGCCATAAGCTGAGGGAGCTTTTTCCCTGCAAAGCCATTGAAAATAATCTTGATTCGCAGCGACCTCTATACCCATCCGATCGAGCAGCGGAGCCACACCTTGAACCGTGCGTAACCCTTCCTCTATACCGAGAGAAGGTTGAGATACGCCCGATAGTCCCAGTCGGGGAGGGATCAAGGAGGTGATCACGTTTGCACCTGCTTCCAGCCGCTGTTGGAGGAGATCAAGGCCGTCTACATCCAGCGAAGCAGGTATCAAGCGGTCCGGATACAAAAGGCGGAGCACTGCGATGGTCATCAACTCTCTCAGTCGAGAAGGGGATTTTCTGCTGTACATCGGCGTTCCCATCTGAGGAACAAAGCTCATCACACGGGCCTGTGAAGCCTCCAATGACTTGATCACTTCTATTGAGTATGCAATATCCGGAGAATTTTCTCCCACACCTGTCAAAATTCCTTCTTCGATCAGAATCCCCAAACGTCTCGCAATGATTTTGCTCGAAAGACGTGAGTCATAATCCTGTTCTGGACGGAGAGACGAGAACAGTTGCCGGTTGTGTGTTTCCTGGTAGCAAGCATACCAGTCGACCCCTGCTTTAGCAAATTCCGCTAACACATCTTTTGAAACGACTCCCGGTGAGATCATGAGGGGTAAACCCGTTTCTTTCTTCACCTTTTGGATCGTTGTCAGGAGGGAAGCGAATCCTCTTTCACTCCTTAAGTAGAAAGGATCTTCTCCCATAGTCAGGTCGATCAGATGGACTCCGGATTCTTTAAGCAGCCTGGCGGCATCGACGATTTCTGATTCGCTTTTTCTGTACCTCTGAGCCAGCTTGTTGGATGTCCTGGATGCACAGAATGTGCAGTTGTTCCGGCAGTATGTGGAAAAGTAGACAAAACCATAAAGAAAGACCTTTTGCCCAAAATATTTAGTCCTCATATACTGGGCAGTTCGGAAGACTTGAGATATTTGATTTCCTTCTTTCAGTTCAAGAAGATATGTCATTTCTGATGCGGAGAGAGGTATTCTTCGCAGAGTTTTTTCAAGGATGTCTTCGAGCTTCATCAGTCGATCTCTTTGAGCCATAGCTCAATGTCCACATATTTCGGTCGAAAAACAGGAAATTCGACCTATTTTGAGCCGACCAAACGTAAAGCCTTCTCGACGGCATCGTTTGCGTCCTCGCCGAAGGCATCGGCTCCGATCCTATCGGCCCACCGCTGCGTAATCGGAGCTCCTCCGACCATTGTTTTGAATCTGTCTTTGAGTCCTTCTTTGAGGAGTTTCTCCTCCAGGGTTTTTTGCCCGATCATAGTCGTGGTCAGGAGGGCACTCGTTCCGATAATATCCGCCTCGACTTCCAGGGCTTTATCGATAAATTTCTGTATTTCGACGTCGTGACCCAAGTCATAAACCTCGAAACCGTTAACGCGAAGGAGTGAAATCACTAAGAATTTGCCGATATCGTGAATGTCTCCCTGCACTGTTCCTATTACGAACTTCCCTCTTTTTTCTTGAGCAGACTCCGGCATCGATTCTGTAAGAATTTTGTTTGCTGTCTTCATAGCTTCGGCGGCTTCAATGAGTTGCGGCAGGAATATCTCCCCTCTGCTGAAAAGATCTCCAATTTGTGTGATCCCTTCACGGAAGCCCTTGGTGATGAACTCGACCGGATCGAGACCTTCAGCAAGGCCTTTTCGTGCGACTTCTTCGGCTTTGTTTTTGTCATGGCTTAGAATCGATTGTTCGGCTTCCCTGAAGAACTCTTCTTTACTCATCATTTATCTCCTAATGTGCGAATCTCCTCATTATTCAATGACTGCCCCTTGATTCGGAGAGCAGAATACACTCATATGTTCAGACGTTCTCCATCCAAATAGACCAAGGCGCGGCCAGCTCGCTGTATATTGTGGAAGTTTTCCCTGACCATAAGGAGTCTTTCCAGCCCGAATCCGATACCGACCCAGGGGTCTGTTATTCCCCAGTTTGAATCCAGTGGATGAGGGCCCACAGCACCTGAGGCCACTTCAAAATCGGAAAGGACATCCATCGTTTCGCCATAGACTTCACTCCGGTGAGAGATGAAAATGAATTCTGTTATACCACAGGTTTCCATTACGACCGTCGCGAGTTCTTCCAGCCTCTCCTTTCTTTTGGTGAGGGGCAACCCAAGTTCCACGAGATTGAGCATTGTGAATTCATTCAAGTGGTGCCGACCTTTTGTATCCCTGCGGAAACAGGGGCCCACTTCAAATATTCGAACCGGTTTTTCCCATATGTGCACGAGCTCTCTCAGTAGAAAATAGAGATTGGGGGCCAGCATAGGTCTCAGGCATTTTTTCTCTTCGATCCAAAAAACCTTTTTGAACAGATCGTGATCTGACTCTATCGACATCTTTGCGAGGGAATCTTTTGAGATGAGAAGCGGCGTGATGACTTGTACGAAATCCTGTTTTATCAGCGCCTGTATGAGAGAATCTTCCAGTTCGCAAAGTCGCGGACGGCGGCGTTTGGTTCGCATATCCTGGAGATTCCGTTGGCTTTGGCGAACAAGATTTTGTTCAAACGTGAAGAAATTTCTATTTCGTTCCTCAGTGCCGGAAAACTGCTTGCTGAGCACGGACTCTGCCGCATTGAGTTCTCTCAATCGTTGCATCTGGCTGGTTGTCCAGCCGCATTTGTTAGATGGCATTATGTATCTAATGACTGGGGATGTTCACCTCACAGCTCTTATTTTTCATAAATTCGCTTATTTTTCTAGGGAAAATTTATCTCGGGTAATGAATACATTCCATTCCTCATGGCATCTGACAGCATGATCTCTTTGAGAGCTTTTTGTGTTTCTTTATCGGGAAGAGGAGGCGGATTTTTTTGCAGCAGATTTTCCACTTCCTCTTTGGCGCGGTCAGTTATAGATTTTCTCCCCTGGGATACCCAGATATCATACGGCTCTCGATCGATCAGCCTGGGAAAGGTGTGTTCCCCCCTGTACCATTTTTTGGTATGCGGATGTGAGAGAAACTGTGTGTCCCTCGCGAAATCTTTGAAAAGATCCAGAGTGATCGGATCATCGCGTTGTGTTATACCTTCTATCAATCGATAGGCCATACCGCAGATCTCATTGTCAACAACCAATTTTTCCAGACTCTGGCACCTGACGAAATCCAGTATCCCAGCTCCGGAGATCACATTCAATCCAGAAAGTGCAGCAAGAACAGTCCCAATACCGGTTTCGAATCCTCCCTGTGCATCATTGATCTTGGCATCGCTCATTCCCATGTAAGAGTGTGTAGGAAGATTGAAATGTTTGCCGATCTGTGCATAGGAGGAGTCGATCATCATGGTTTCGATAGCGCCGATGGGTGTTGTCCCTTTTCTCATGTCGAAGCTCACCGGACAACCACCGAAGATAACAGGCGCTCCTTTTTTTGCCAGCTGGCACATAACCAGTCCGGAGAGGTTTTCAACGACATGCTGGACTAGTGTGCCTGCAATTGTGACAGGAGCGGTAGCTCCAGTCATCCCCATAGATATCAGCTCAGAGGGGATGCCAGCCCGGGCGCTGTCGATCAAACTCTGGGCAGTCAAATTGCTCCATTTAAGAGGAGGGGAGGGGCAAGCATCGAATATGGCCAGAGGTTTTTCCACAAGGTTCTTTTCGCTTCCTCGTATGGCGACGAGCATTCTGTGCATCGGTTCGAATCCTTCGACTCTGAACGTCCCAGTGACGATGGGTTTTTTGGAGAAAAGGAGTCCGATGTAGAGTCGATAGCTGTCCGAAGCGATCTCGGAGACATCCGTGCTCAGAATTCCAGTGCTCTGGAAATGGAGATGTTCGAGGCAGTCAGTCAGATGGGAAAACCGGATCAGATCATTGGTGACGGCTTTTCTCTCCTGCTGTGTCTCGGAATCCAGTATCGTGACCGCCACTGAGCCTGGATCAAAGTGGACTTCATCACCACCGAGCAAATACTCGATTTCTCCATTCCTGTCATACATTTTCAGGGATGGAGGTGTGGATGAAAGAGAGTTTTCAATGAGCTTTGCGGTGATTCGAACTCTTTGCGAAGATGCATCCACTTTCATTCCGGCCTCTCGAAATAACTCCAGCGCTTCTTCGTTCTCGATAAAAACTCCTTGATTTTCAAGGATACTGTATGCCTCATCTATGATTTTTTGGATGAATTCATAACTTAAAAGCTCGAGTTTGGGTCTAACTGTTTTAATCATGACTTCTTTCCCACCAGTTTTTTCGCAGCACCCACAGCGGTGAGAGCATTCTCCGAATATCCGTCAGCACCTATATCGTCGGCCCATTTTTGGTTGACAGGTGCTCCACCAACCATGACTTTAAATCGTCCAAATAATCCTTTTTCTTTGAGGAGCGCGATAAGCTTCTTTTGGCCGGTCATGGTAGTCGTCAGAAGGGCGGATAAACAGATAAGGTCAGCATTCACTTCTTCAGCCTTTTCGATGAACGTTTCTAATTTCACATCCGCTCCAAGATCGACCACGTCAAATCCATTGGCTGAAAGAATCGATGCAACAAGATTTTTACCGATGTCGTGAATATCTCCCTCTACCGTTCCGATAACGATTTTTCCCGCTGATCGCACGTCGATTTGAGCTTTTTCCAGCTCAGGCTGCATGATTTTCATGGCCGCTTTCATACTTTCAGCACTCGTAATCAACTCGGGCAAAAAATATTCCCCTTCTTCCCACAGTTGTCCCACTTTCTGTATCCCAGGTATGTATCCCTTTTCAATGACCTCGTTGAGGTCCATCATTTCTGTGATCGCTCGTTGTGCAAGTTGTACGGCTTCGTCTTTTTTCCCTTCCACGATTGCTTTTTTGACCGTCTTCAAAAACTCTTCATTATTCATTGTCTTTTATCTCCTCTCAAAATAATCCTTGATTTTAGCCCTCCTGCTGGGAGGAGGTCAAGATGAATTCCAAGAAAAAGTCCTTTTGACGATCCCTTTTTGCTTTTGAAGAATCATTTTTCTGCTTCGATGCAGGCTATGGGGATCGTCAGTTCGAGCGTTCCTGCACTTTTTGAAGCTCGGTTCAGATTTGCTTCCAGCGCTGTGAAGATTTCCTTTCGATCTTGCTTAGGAATAAGCCGTTTCCAGTCATCCAGGAAACCGTCCCTGATGAGTGCATGTCTGAAAAAAGTCGTCCCATCCAGGAAACGAAGCCGGAAACACTCCTGATATATTCCTGTGATATTAAAACCGGACTGTTCGAGATGCTGACAGATCGTTTCAGCCGTCAACCTGTGTTCGATGTGTGCAGCGAGATCAACCATTACATCTTCCCTGTGAAGCTCTCTCAATGTCTCCGCGAAAATGAGATAAAACGTATCCATATGTCCTTTGGGATTCGTTGCCAGAACGATCTGGGCACCGCGTTTGGCCACTCTGAAACATTCCACAAAGATTTTTGGTGGATTATCAAAATTATTCACTCCCAGGTTAGACACGATGAGATCAAAGGTGTCGTCCGGGAAAGACATAGAGGACGCATCTCCCTCGATGAGCTGGACATTCTCGATTTTCAACACATTCATCTTGTATTGAGTTCTTTCATGAGCAGCTTTGTGAGGATCGATTCCATAGACAGTCGAAGAATTTCCCAGTCTTTGGGCCAGTTCTAATAAAGGGAAACCCGAGCCGAAACCGATATCCAGCGCTTTGATCTTCGGCCTGAGCCGGATTTGATCGAGGAGCATCAATCCGAACAGAGCTGACCACAGCGGGAAATCATCCTGGGCAGAAAGCGCTGCCTCGTCACCCCTGTTCGTCTTCGTGTCGAGGTAATCAGGCATAATTAACTGACGACTCTTTCACGATCTCTGACATCCGTGCAATGTAATCCGGGTTTGTTCCGCAACATCCCCCGATGATATTGGCGCCGTTGTTTATGATCTGAGGGACAAACCGCAAATAGTCCTCCATACTCTGGGAATAGGCGACCTCACCGTCCTCAGAGAGTGAAGGTTTTCCCGCGTTGGCTTGAGCAATGATCGGCAGAGTAGTTTTTTCCCGCATGATCTTTATCATCTCAGCCATCTCTTCACTGTTCAGAGTGCAGTTGGAGCCCAAGACGGAAACGCCTTCTCGCTCCATTGTCTCTAGAAATTGGTCGACACTGTTTCCCATCATCGTGAAAAAACCTTTCGGATGATGGTTGAAGGTCATTGTCAGAAAGACCGGCAAATCCGAAGCTTTCCTTGCTCCTCTCAACGCGCACAGGGCTTCGTTCAGGTCATATTGTGTCTCGATCAGCAGGAAGTCTACTCCTCCATCCGTCAGCCCCCGAGCTTGCTCAGCATAGGCATCTTCGAATTCTTGCTCGGAGTATTCTCCTTGGGGCTGGAGGAATTTCCCTGTCGGTCCCATACTCCCTCCAAGGTATCGTCCTTCTGGCTTCACCTGGTTGGCAATGAGTCCGGCCGCACGATTGAGTTCGAAGCATTTGTCTTCTAAGCCGTGAGAACTGAGTTTTATGGTTGTTCCTCCAAAACTGTTTGTCAGGACTGCGTCCGCTCCGGCATCGTAATAACTTTTGTGGATCTCTCTCACGATATCCGGTTTTTCCTCATTCCAGCTCTCGGGGCACGCGCCCTGTGGAAAGCCATGGGCAATAAGCTCCGTGCCGAAACCTCCGTCGAAAAGCAGTATTCTCTTTTGGATGGCATCGAGAATCGCTTCGCTCATCTTATCCTCCTTTAGGTATGTCTTTCATGTAAGGTATTTATTTGTATCGTTGCATGATTTTCTATATGACGGAAAGAGGTCCATGTCCGTATAATGTGTGCCATTTGTCTTTCCGAAAAACAAACGGGCATTTTTTCTGGCCGCCTCAGCAGTGATTGCCTGTCCTCATTTTCATGTCAATTCGACGTTTTTGATGAATGACGGAATATCGGATGCTTCCTGGCAGCCCACGATGACTTCCCATCCCGGCAGATTTTCCTCGAGATCGCCGCTTATCTGCGCCACGAAACCGGGGATCACGATTTTTCGTGTGTTGATCTGCTCTTCGAGCTTGATTTCTTTGATGAATTTCGCGATTTTTTCTCCGACAAATTTTCCTGAAGCCCAAGCAGTCAACACCGATTGTCCTTCCGTATCAGCGATCACTAGGTGCGCCGAGATCCCGGAGTTTTCGATCTCGCCGGAAACCATGAAATATGTGAGAGAAAAGTTAGTGGTGACAAACACGGGCGATTCGGGCGTAGGTTCACCGATGGGGTAGACCTTGGCATCGACCTGGATCGGCTTTTGCGGATCGGTGTAGATGTTTTGGCGGAGAGTGAACAGAGTGTATAGAAGGGCTTTGTCGTATTCGGGGATTACAATGATCGATCCGTATTTGCAGACCTGCACGGATGCCTTGGCCAACAAGTCATACTTGTCCGTCCCGTCGATATAAGCGAAGAGAGGGTAACCGAATGGCTTGAAGCTCTTTTTCAAGGCACTCCGCCTCAAGATCGTATTGTTCTGGAGTGCCTCTCCGATATTCTCTGATTGCATGTTCATTATCAGGTTGTCCACTCCGGCAGCCTTGGCCGCCGTGGTCTGTTCTTCCAGTTCTTCGAAGGACCGACCGGTCAGGATAAGGTTGACGTCATGGGTTTTCACCGACTCGAGAATGCTCTCGGAAAGGGGTTCTCTCAAGAATACGGCCGGCCGGTCGTCTTTGACGATATCCAGGGCTTCTTTCAACACCTCTTGCTGAGTACAATCGAGGATGATTCCCTTGTTCGAATTACCCTTAGCAGCTTTCACGGTGGCCAGAAATGCTTCCTTGTCGTCCGAGTCGAAGGTGACAAAAAAAAGATCTGTACTCAGTTCTTCCCCCACTCGCTCGACTGTGAGATTTGATATCTCGGTGATTTTTTCGAGGTTGGCTTCCGCTCCATCGGAAGTTCTCAGCTCTATGGCTATCCCGGTCTGGTGAAAGAAGGTTTTTTCATGCCGGAAAAGGACCGTTTCTCCGCCTACTTCAAGGGTATTGACGCCCCCGATCTTGACCAGTCGGATCGGAGGCTCACTGGCTGCGCCAAGGGTCGCTTTAGCCTCTTCTGAGGCATGGGGACATTCGCTCAGCTCGGCTTTTTTTTGGGCTAACTTCATGGCAAACGCCATGCAGGTGGGCACGCCGCAGTCGCCACAGTTTGTTTTGGGTAACAGTTTGAATATATCCAATCCGGATAAGGCCATGTTCAGTCTCCCTTCTTCGAATCGAACATCTCGGCTATCTTTTTTTTGACGATGGCGACTGCCTTAGGGTGATACATAATCAATAGCTCCGCTCCAGCCAGAAGGAGACTCATGGCTGTCGCCGTCTCCCAGTAAATGCCTCTTTCGGACAGATTCCCCCATTCGGGGAAGGCTTCTTCCGGAGTACGGGATTCCTTGACCCGGAAGGTCTCATAGCCGGGATTGATCAGCATCGGATAAGCCAGCATTTTATCTCCAGCCAGGGCGTCATTACGGATTCTTTCCATGATGGAATAGGTGTATTCGAGGCCGTACCCCAAAGTACCAGTGAGAGGATCCATCACGATCTTTTCCTGTGGAAAATTCATGTCAGTGAGCAGGATGTTCAATTGTTTGGCCAGATTGACGTCGATGGGGGTTTGGGCCACGATTGTATGGTTATAGGCGATACACGCTGCCGCAACAGTCTTGTAATTATCCGTCTCGACATAGTTTATCAGACAATTCTCGCCCGCAGTGACTTCGCATACTTTTTTCATGACTTCATTGTTTTTCTCGAAATGGCTGTGTCCGGTGACAATTAGAGGAACGCCCACGCTTCCCAAAACCTGTTTGACGAGTTCAGCCGCTTCTTCGGCGGATTTGTTTCCTTTTTCTGGATGTGTCCCCTCGAGACGTATGCTGATGAGTTCGGCACCGAAATCATCGACGCATCTTTTTGCCATCTCGCCGGGTTTATCGATCACATCCCCGTAGTATTCGAGCAACGGTTCCGGATATTTGCTGGGTACGGAGTCAAAGACTTCCATGGCAACGACGGGCTTATTGGGATGCTCACCTTCGAATAGATGAAAAGGGAGTGACGTACTTCCCCCGATGGCGATGGCGTGTGCACGTGTGCCGCCTTGTTCCGAGGTCGCTCCCAGCGTGACCTGTGTCACTTTTCCTGCATTCGTTTCTCTTGGAATCTCAAAAGCCATTTTATCCTTTTTTTAAAGTAGTTTTTTCATAAACCGATCGATTTCAAGATAGATGGGCGATTCCTCCGGAATATTCCACACGGGCTCTCCGGTCTGATCTGCCATTCTCAACTTCTCATCCTCTGGGATGGTGGCCAGAAGGGGTAAACCTTCTTCGGAAATAATCTGCTGCAGTTCCTCAGGGACTGGATTCCTGACCCGGTTCAGGAGGAGATGTCTCACACCAACGCGTGTGTTCAATTCCTCTAGCAGGCGGTTGATTCTTCCTGCCGTCCGGATGCCTCTTGCGGACGGATCTGAGACGATTAAAAGAAAATCTATATTCTGTGTCGTTCGACGGCTGAGATGTTCCATTCCCGCCTCGCTGTCGATGATGACGTACTGGTAGTTGTTGCTGAGCGTTTTTAAAATATCGCGCAGAAGGTTGTTGGCATAACAGTAGCATCCCGGTCCTTCTGGCCGGCCCATGGCAATCAGATCAAAATCGGGTGTTTCTACCAGGCTGGTGTGGATCTTGTATTCGAGAAATGCCTGCTTGGTCATTCCCCCTGGAATCTGATGGACGGATTTCCTCATTTCTTCTCTGATGCCCCCTATGGTCTCGCTGATAGATATGCCGAGAAGGTCATTCAGGTTGACATTGGAATCCGCATCTACGGCCAGGATGGAATGAGTCCTGTTATCCTTGATCCAACGGATAACAAGGGCAGACAACGTGGATTTTCCTGTCCCGCCTTTTCCGGATATGGCAATTGTTCGCATTTCAGTCTAAAAAAGAGCCGGCATGGATAAAGCCGGATGATTTTTTTTGGTGATGTATTCGAGGACCTCTTCCTCGGTTTCCGCTACGGTTTCATCGGCAATCATATCAACGAAATTTTCAACACCCTCTTTTTTGCCGATCTCGTTCAGGATAGGCCCCATTTCTTCCTTGAGTCCCTTATCCATCCAAACGATGCGTTTCGCTCCTCCCTCGGCCGAGATGAATTTTTTGCTTCCGATGTATTGTTTGCTGTGTCCGATAAATCCGGGGGTTTGGACACCTCCGCCTACTGTCCCGGCCAGGGTAGAGAATTTCATGCCGCTGGGGGTCATGCCCGTATAATCCCTGTAGACGGTCATGATACCGTTCGTCGAGGGAAGAATGCCGCTGATGCATTCAAAGCACCCGCAGGATGTCATCGGGAAATCGATGATACTGTAGGCATTGAACGCCTCCAGCGATTTGTGCGATTGGTTGAAGACGAAGACGTTTATATCCTGCCACTGGCCTTTCTCCGCATCGATGACCTTTCCTTTTTTTACGGGCTGGTTGGGACCAGTTGGATTTATCTGATAAGCGGCTTTGCCGTCAAGCCAATTGTAAGCGCCGCAGAGGCCTGAGCGTTCTGGCGTGATGATACAGACGTGATTGGGTGCAAAAGACTGGCAGAGCGTGCAGGAATAAAACGTATCCACGGCCTCGTCCGTCATGTCCTCCAGCCGGGCATCGCGCTGCTGGTAAACCCCCCTGGCCAGGGTTCTGAGCTCGACGACGTCCTTTTCCTGGGTAAATATTTTGATCTGCACTTTATCGGCTATTTTTCCGAACTCTCCGTGAAGTTTGGCGTGGATGATCGAGCCGAAATGGGCGAATTTGAATCCTTTCTCCTTGGCTTCCTTGCCGATGCGCACCCAGTTGATGTCCCTTTGGCCCATATGAAAGACACCGTTGGCGCAGTTGATGAAATCATGGATCTGCCTCTCTAGGATGGGTTCGAAATCTGCCTGCATCTCCCTGCCGGCCACTTCCACATATATTCCAAGAGGAATGTGTGCCCCTTCTTCGATATCATCGATTTCCGGGCCGATAACATCGATCTTACCGTCCTCGACCGCGTCCAGTTCCTTGGTGGTCAAAAATTCGAAACCGGGCTGGGTTTGGCCGGCCATCTCCACGAACATTTCCTCTTTACGGATCCTTTCTCCCTGGAAAGCAGGACCATAGGGAACGGGAATGGGAACTTTGGTGATGGTGATTTTCAGCCCTCTGACTTCAATCGCTTTGGCCACGATTTTGTCGTGGGAAACAGGGGATACGACGTGTTCATAGGTGCATATCCCCGTGGGCAAGATCTGGTCTATATCCGTATCCGCAATGGTCGGGAATCCGAAATTGATCGCCCCGGCGGCTTGAGCGTGTTTTTCATCATCCACCGGACCGAGAGCGAGGACAAAGGCAAAAATCCTGTTTTTATTATAACGGAGGACTCTCTGAAAATCTCCGGGTTGTGCGCCTCCGAAAGAGAGAGCGGCCCGTGTGGCGAAGCCGAGTGAGTGGACGGTGGCGGTGACGTCATCGCCAAAGGGGACCAGCCGGGTTTCCCACCCCATTTGGATCCCTTCCTCCCTGAGCTGCTGGGCCATGGATTTACCGTCCGTAGCTGCGGACATAAAAACATAGAGATTTTTTTCCTGGAGTTCTCTGGCCAGTTGAACAGCGATTTCGTTGGTAGGACAGTAGCCCACACAGGCGGCAAAGCCCGGCGCTGTGCCGTCGACGAACTCGATGCCTCTTTCCCGCATGATGATGTCGTTGGCCGCACCAAGCCATAGATGTTCCTCATCGGGATTCGGCTCCGTAAAATAAGGGGGAGGATTTTGGGTGTATTTGATGGATTCAATGATCTCATCGGCAAAGAGAGTCGCCATCCCCGCATCCAGGGTATGGCCTAAATAGGGGACCCAAAGGTTATCTGCCGGAGCCGGTGGAAGGAGCTTTTTCGCTTCTTCCAGCAGCTCCCGGAGGCTGCTCAGGTTTTCGATCTTCATTCCCAAAATGCCGTGAGATAGGGGAAGATAGTATCCTGTATTCGGGAACTCCACTTTGGTATCCGGTCCTTTCGATTCCAAGGCCTCGTTGAGTTCTTTTTCTGCGCGCGTAACCAGCTTATGGGCGCCTCGAATGGCCCTTGTCGCGATGATTTTCGACATTCCCTTACCCTTTCAATGTCATGACCCGTAATCCAGCGGATGCGGCACGATTTTCTCGATATGGATTCATCCTTTAAATCTCCAGCTCTCTCCTCATCTCCATATCGAAGAGAATACGTTCTTTCTCCCGGTCGATTCCCAGATTTCTCCTCTTGGAATCGATGTGGTCGATCATCCCGGCGGCCATTTTGCCGGGATCCTGTTCCACTGCCCACATACCCCCGTAAATTTTTTCGAATTCCCTGAAGATGTGTTCTGTAAATATGTCGCTTCCGGTAATGGGAAGACCTATGCCGAACACGGTAAAGACGCCCGAAGAGACGAAATAGTGCCCGATGGATATGGCTTTCTCGCTCATCCATTCAGGAGCGGCACCGGCCACAGGCAGGTCGCTGATATCTTCTCCCAATCCTCCGACCTTCACCATCTCTGAAAGGGCGATAAGGATCCGGCTGTTGTCGACGCAGGAACCTGAATGAAGGACCGGCGGCATCCCGACCGCTCCACAAACCTCAGCCAGTCCTTTTCCTGCATATTTCACGGCTGACTCCGGTGTGAGCAGCCCGGCTTTGGCACAAGCGATGGCCGAACATCCGGTCTGGACAACCAGAACGTCGTTGGCGATGAGCTCTTCCACCAAGCTGACATGGCTCTGGTCGTGCACGACTTTTGGATTGCAGCAGCCGACGACGCCGGCGACACCCCTGATCCGGCCATTGATGACATTGTCGTTCAGAGGTGTGTAAGAGCCCCTGAAAGAACCTCCCAGCATGTAGTTGATGGCCTCATGACTGAATCCGGCGATGAGATCCATTTTTTCCCTGGGAATATCCACTTTACCTCTGTTGGGAAAGTTGAGAATGGCTTCCCTGACGATTTTTTTTGCTGTTTTCAGGGCATTTTTCTCTTCCATTTCGTAATATTTGACGCCGGTGATCTTTCCTTTTGGCGAAGTCGTGATGAGCTCGGTATGGAAGTACTTGCTGACGTCAGGAAGGGAGGGCATGATGCATTGAACGTCCACAATCATGGCTTCTACGGCGCCTGTGCTGATGGATAGTTCTTGCTGAAGGACGTTTCCCGCAATAGGCAGGCCGTGGCGAAGAAGTATTTCGTTGGCCGTACAGCAGATACCGGCCATGTTGATTCCCCGGGCGCCTTTGGATTTGGCCAGTTTAAGCAGATCTTTATCTCTGGCTGCTTCGACAAGCATCTCAGAGAGCACGGGTTCATGGCCGTGAACGATGATGTTCACTTCCTTTTCGGAGAGAACTCCGAGGTTCACTTGTCCGCGAATCGGGGAAGGCGTGCCGAAAAGAATGTCCTGAAGCTCTGTCGCGATCATTGAGCCTCCCCAGCCGTCGGCCAAGGCAGTACGGGATGCGTGGTGCATGATGTTGCGGTGGTCATTATCCACGCCCATGTGGGTGCGGTGCATCATCTCTACGATTTCGCGGTCGATGCCCCTGGGAGATACTCCCAGGTTGTGCCATAGGTCTTGCCGGGTTTTCGGTGCGAGGCGGATGAAATCGATCTCACCCTCCTGCCTCCCGAAATTGTCCAAAGCCCTGAGAGCGATTTCTTTGGCCATTTCTTCGTTTTTTCTATCCTTGTATTCCACACCAAGAACCTGTGCTACCTTGCGCAATTTATTCGTGTCCTTGATTTTATAGCCTGAATCCGGTGATTCGGCGGCCAACAGCAGCGTTTTGGCCACCTCGCGACCGTGATCCGAGTGTGCGGCAGCACCTGCTGCAACCATCCGGCCGAAATTTCTGGCGGCGATCACTTCGGCCGCAGCCCCGCAGACACCGGTCCGGGGCTCTTTGCCTTTGGGATTGATCCGGCAAGGCCCCATGTGGCAGTTCTTGCAGCAGAGCCCTTGTTCTCCGAAGCCACAGCGGGATTTTTGCTGTGCTGAACGGTCCCAGATAGTTTCGACGCCTTTTTCAGCAGCCCTGTCGAGCATGCTGTTGACTGTGTTATCGATACTCTTTTTATCCATAGCCTTCTCTTTCAAAAAGAAAATTATACACGGAATGAGTGAAAAATCTCATCCTTTGAATCTGGATTTTTCTCTCCCATATTCTGATAAGGCGTTAGCTTCTCAGAATTTTACTGACTTCAAAGAGCTGCCCGAAAATATTATCGGCCAGGTCCACTGTCAAAGAGCCGGTTCCGCAGCTCGGAGTGACTAAACATCTGTCCCAAATCAGGTTCTTCTCAATGCCTTTTTTAGCCAAGTTGTCCACGCCGGCTTTTAATTTTTCGACCAGAGATTCCGGTGTTTCTGAGTTGATTTTTTCCGAAGTAGGGACTATTCCCCAGGCCAGGATACCACCTTTTTCCAAAAATGCCCCGACCTGGTTAGCGTAGTAGGCAATGGTGCCGGCATATTCGTAAGCATCGAAACTTATGATATCAACCCCCGCATCGATGAGAATAGTCCATTCGGTGTTACCGCAGCAGTGAGTTCCGGCAAAGGCGTCTGCTTTATGGATTGCTTGTACGACTTCATTCAGGTACTGGACCACGTCCTGTCTATGAAGACTGACATATGTCGAGGAACCGAATCCCGAGAGTATAGGCTCGTCGATGAAACAAATCTGTTTGCATCCGAGAAATTTGAATTTGTCCAGCATCCAGAGAGCCTTCATTTCTGTTCCCTTGACTATGATATCCCGAAACATTTCATTGTAATAAATAGCACGCTTGTTCTCATCGACACGGCCAAGTCCGACGGTGATCGGTCCTGTTACATGGCTCTTGAACATTTTCATCTCCGGAAATTCTTTTTCTTTCAGTTTCTTTTCCATTTCGTAGATGCCCCGGCTGTACTCCGGGCTGATTTTGAAATAGTCGAGATTTCCGGCCATGTAGTTTTCGTAAAATTTTTCAAAGTCGGAAGTAACATCGGTATCTGTTTTGAAATACATACGCTTTTTTTCTTCGTCTATGACGACGCCCGGAAATCCTTCGCTGTACTGGATTTCCATTTCTTCACGGAAGTCCATGTTGGGCAACTGCGGCCAAATGGGGATTTCAGGGATGGTTTTCAACACGATATCGCAGGCGACCGCAGGGTCGTCATGCGGCATGCTGCCGATCGCCGTCGACAAACATCCAGGATTAAATGCCATCTTTTACCTCCATTCACAATTCTACACTCCTAGAATAGTCAATATGATACTAGGTATATAGTAAATATCATCAAATTTTTTGTACGATTCTGCTATTTTTGTAGTATGGATGGGTCGCAAACACCAGGTTTTGCTCGTAAGAGCTTCAGAGAATTTCGTATGGTCCTGTCCTTTCTGTCACTCGCTGACTTTGTTTTGGGATCGGAGTGATCGAATCTGCATCTTTCCAGGACAGCAAACTTCATAGAGATCTCCGTCCGGTCTCTTTTTTATTGAGAAGGGTTCTCACAAGAGTCACTGCCGATTCCGCTTCTGGAGCGTAACCGTCAGCCCCGATCTCATCAGCAAAGGATTGGGTGATGGGAGCTCCCCCGATGATAATTTTGACGTCTTTCTTTAACTGAGCGGATTTGATCGTATCTATGACATCTCTCATGTAAGACATGGTTGTCGTGAGAAGCGCTGACATCCCCAGTATATCTGGATTCTCTTTTTTGACGGTTTCGAGAAAGGCTTCTTTAGGAACATCGATGCCGATGTCAATGATATCGTATCCTTCCCTTTCCAAAGCGATACTCACGATCATTTTCCCGATGTCATGAAGATCACCTTTCACTGTGCCCAGGACTATTTTTCCAAATAAGAGTTCTCCGACCTCACTCATATATGGTTTGATGACAGCCAGTGCCGATTTCATGGCTCTCGATGCGATCAGAACTTCTGGAATAAATATTTCATTCTTCCTGAATTTCTTCCCGACAGCTTCCATCCCTTTAATAAGGCCAGAGTTCAGAATGCTCTCAGGTGCAATATTCATGGAAAGGGCTTTTCTCAGCAGTTCTTTGACTGCTGTTGAATCCCCCAGCTCAAGGTTTTTTGATATCTCGGTAAGTATCTCCATTTTCACAGCCTCACAGGGCAATTCACGTTGACCTATCTGATATTTTCTTCATTCTTGAATAATCTAGCATTTTGTTACACGGTTCGTCTAGCATTTTGGAAGTAATTTTTGTAAGATTATGCTAGACTCATACAAATTAAGAGAAATAATCATGCAGCTTCAGAGAATCGTGCCAGAGACAAAGTTCAAAATGGTTTCAGGGAAATACACGACAAAAACAGGATTGCCCCTTGTGCTCATAAATGCGAGCGGAGAAATCATATACAGCGGTAAAAAATGCACGGTTTGTGAACAAGCTCTGACTGGCATGAACAGTGTTTTGATGAATAATTGTCGATTGAGAATGCTGAAAGCGATTGAAGAGGCTTTTCGGTGGGGAGAGGGATACATCACGAACTGCCCCCTCGGGCTGATCATGTATGCCGTGCCTATCGTTCTCAATAAAAAGCTCATAGGAGGATTTCTAAGCGGCTTTGCTATTTTTCCGGAGATGAAACAAGATTTTAAGGAGGAGGTAATCCAAAACCTTAGGGGTTTCGATGAAACCGTGGATGAGCCAAACCTACGGAATTTGCAGCTCAAAATTTTTTCGCTCAAAAAGGTGAGGGAAAACGTATCATACCTTCTCGCCCTCACAAGAAAATTCCATATCAATGATATGAAATTTTTCGAAGACAGAAAAGCCGAATACATCCAGCAATACAAAATTGCCAATTTCCTGGATGACCTTAAAAAAAACAAGCCTGATGTTGCGAGAAAAATTCTGGACAAACAGGAAGAGATCATCCAGAAAGTCAAGCTCGGCGATAAAACTGGAGCCAGGGAGATCCTCAACGAATTCCTTGGAACGATTTTTTTTGAGAGCGGAATGAATTTTGAAATCATCAAAGTCCGAATCATCGAATTGGTGGTCATCATCTCACGAACAGCCATCGAAGCGGGGGTGGATGCGAAGGACTTGATGGGCATGAACTACTCTTATTTCATAGAGTTGAATAAGGCAACAGATTTAGATGAACTGCTGTTCAAGCTGAATAATATCCTGACCAATTTTATTATCAGAGTCTCTGCCACTAAAGAAAAGAAGAAAAAGATCAAGGTCAGAAAATTAATCGAATATATCGATCTGAACTTCACCCGAAAGCTGACATCTGAAGAGGTCGCCAAGTTCAGTGGTTTGAGTACGAGCAGGTGTCTTCACCTCTTCAAAGAGGAGACAGGGATGTCACTTTCTGAGTATGTCAAAAAGCTCAGAGTCGACTATGGAAAATATCTGCTTTTAAATACGGATATCAGTCTCGCAGATTGTGCCATCGAGGCGGGTTTTTTTGACCAGAGTCATTTTACGAAGACATTCAAGCAGGTGGAGAAGATTCCACCCTCCCAATTTCGACGCAAATACAAGAAGTGGGGCTGGCAAGCCGTTGAAAAAGATTAGATGATCTCATCCAGGATCTTCCTTACCTTGGAATATCCTTCTCTCTAATCTCTGGAATATTTTGGAGAAGCTGGTTGGAGAGAGCTTTTCCCACGGCCCATAATCCATCCAGCTTGAAGTGTTGATTTGCTGATCGGTCAAAAAGAAAGACCATTCGAGCAGGAAACTCCTCATCAGCAACCCAGAGAATCAACCTCACAGGGAGACGGGGGAAGAAAAAGAATTCAAAAGCACAATCGCCCCCATCCACCTTTTTGCCTCCAAAAGAAAGTGAAAGGGAGGCAAAGCCATCCTGATTACGACCGAAGGCCTTTTCCAGCTCATGAGTCGGCATCTTGTGGGGCCCGCGAAAAAACAGCGGTCCTGAAGGGAATTGCGTCCCGGCCGTCCACTTTCCGGTCAAAGGTAAGTCTTTCGCTCCGATGAGATAGTTGACGGCTGCAAGCTGTAGATAGAAGTCTGGAGATTGACCTGGAACTGATCCAACCAGCTTTACGCTTCTGTTTGCTGGGGAGATATCGTAGTTTTTGTTGAGGATTCGTAAACGATAGCTTTGTGTCACCGGATTGTACTCAGACAGGCTCCGTCGCTCAATGTCGATGATATCCAGTCCTGAAAGCTTTTTCCAGAGGTCTTCGCTGATCATTGAATATGAAATCTCAAGACGCACTCTTCCGCATAGTCGCACCACTCCATGTATACGAGATCGAGTTTGGGTTTGGGCATCCAAGCGCGTATCCTGTCCCGAACATTTCAGCTTGTCATTATCATATCTCGTTCCCTTTCCGATTGCAACGGAACCAAAGATCGATGAGAATTTAAGTTTTGTACTCCATTCCCTCGCCAAACTTCTCGGCCTTGCGGAACTCCGCATATTTATCCGTTCGTGCACCATATTGTTCTCTACTATCCCCAGGCTACTCCAATTGGTCGCACCGTGCTCAAACAGTCCTCAGGTCCGACTTCGTCGGATTCCCTCCAAGTTTGGCTCGAGAAGGCTAAATCTTCCGATGTCGCTCAATCCATCCCTAATTTTTTTACTGTTAAATTGAAATAATGAACCACCATAGCCTGGTTCTCTGGAACCTTTTTTCTTATCCTGCTCAAAGATTCCTAATTCAAAAAGATCGCTAAATTCTTCATTCCAAACAAATTGCAAATCTTTCCAATCATAATCTTTTCCGTCTATCGTGTCCCTGTGACTGAATGTGGAAATTTTAACAGTCATAAGACGGAGCATCTCATTTTTCTTATCATCACTGGCGGCTTCCCACTTCTCTTTCCAGCCCTTCAGATTGTCGATGATCTGGATTGATCGGCCTATTTTTTCATCATACAACCGACGTTCATCTTCAAGCTCATTCAACCGTTTTCTGATCTCCTGTTGCCGGGCCTCAATCTTATCCTGTTGCTTCTTTGTAAAATCTCCCGTGATTACCCCTTTATCATAATCATTATAGAGCTTTTCCATCCTTGTCTCGTTCTTCGACTGCTCCGACCGCAACGACTGGATTTCGTAATCCAGGAATTCCTTTGTCTCATCTTTAAAAAGCTTAGATTTCATCTCCTTCCAATTCTTCGTGTTGAATTTGATTAGGTCGATATTGTCGGCTAGGATTCTCTCAATCTCGGTCTCCATGAAATACGGCATGCCACATTTCAGCTTCTGAACCTTGATGCCTTTTTTCAACCACGTCTCCTTCTTCACTTTCCAGCTATCTTCCTTCTCATCGAAATAATAATCCCCTTCGTATGTGATATTTTTCTTGACCACCAAATTTTCTTCATCAATGTATTCTTTTGGGATTGGCACTGCGCCATCAACTGTGTACCAAAGGCCGTGTGTGCATCCATACTTGATAGGATATTTATATTCTTTCTGTGATATTGAACCATCCACCTTTTTCCACTTAACACGATAAACGGGCTGGATTCCGAATAACAGCCGGCCACAATGACCACAACGTATAAGCTGATTGAAACGAAACTTCAATTTGCCACCTTCCGGTTTGCGGTACTTCTTCCTCTGCTCCAAAATTTCTTGATTCTCCTCCCATATCTTTTTCGTTATAAGAGGCTCATAACCGTGTACTTTGATCTCATATATCTTGCCTTTGCACACGAATTCGCCATAATAAAAATGTTCTCGAACGATTCTTGCTATATCCTCCCTTACTACCAATTTGTTTCCTTTAGAGCTTCTGAGGCCTATGTCGTTTGCGACTCTGAGAGCTTGGCTAAGTGTCAGACGCTTTGCATTGAATATTTCCAATAGCTGTTTTATTTGACGTCAGCAAGATTTGGACACGGCATGATATTTTCTAAGCTATAGTTTACGTATAA